>JGI24695J34938_10000671_pt1 | contig 32349 bp, 30 predicted proteins | sample TergutCo191P3_FD_34938 | JGI IMG/M metagenome (IMG submission 34938)
CGGATTCAATTTGTATAAAAGATATGGCAGGGCTTTTAAAACCCTACGAAGGATATGATCTTGTAAAAGCGATTAAAAAAGTCACAAGCCTTCCTATCGAAATCCACACCCACGCGACAACCGGTATGTCAGTAGCGACTCTCGCAAAATGCGCCGAAGCCGGTGCGGAAATTCTTGACACGGCGATTTCTTCAATGTCGATGGGAACAAGCCACAGCCCCACCGAAACAATGGTGGAAATTTTCAAAGGAACGGAATACGAAACAGGTTACGACATTAACCTGTTACTCGAAATCGCAGCTTACTTCCGTGATGTTCGCAAAAATTACAAAAAATTTGAATCGAGCTTCCTCGGCGCGGACACCCGCATTCTTGTAAGTCAGGTTCCGGGCGGAATGCTCAGCAATATGGAAAGCCAGTTAAAAGATTTAGGCGCATCCGACAAAATGGATGATGTGCTTAAAGAAATTCCGCAGATTCAAAAAGATTCGGGATATCCGCCGCTTGTTACGCCGACAAGCCAAATCGTCGGAACTCAGGCTGTACTCAATGTCCTCCACGGACGCTACAACAATCTCAGCGCTCAATTCCGTGACATGATTGCAGGCAAATACGGCGCCTGCCCCGCTCCGAAAAATCCCGACCTTGTAAAGAAAGCGTTAGCTGCATTAAAAATCGAAAAAGAAATCACACACCGTCCGGCGGATGATATTCCACCCGAATACAGCAAACTCGAAGATGACGCGAAGAAAATTCTCGGCACAAACTCGGTTACACCCGAAGATGTGCTTACCCTTGCGATGTTCCCGGAAAAAGCTCCGGGGTTCTTCAAAAAACGCGGCGACGGTCCTGTGGTCTTCAAACCCGAACCGGACGCTCCGGCTCAGGCGGCGCCGGGACAAGCCGCGCGTTATTCGGTAAATGTAAACGGCGCGAATTACGATGTAGTCGTTGCTCCGGCAGGGACAGTCGCTGTAGCTCCGGCAGCAGCTCCAGTTGCAACGGCAGCGCCTGCAGCAGCGCCTGCACCAGCAGCAGCTCCTTCCGCGGCAAGCGAAACAATTCTTTCTCCGTTAGCAGGCACAGTTTTGCGTTATATTGCTTCTGAAGGACAAGACGTAAAAGCCGGCGATACAATATTAGTTCTTGAAGCGATGAAGATGGAACTGGAAATAAAATCAAACACAAACGGTAAAGTACATTTTATAGTGGCTACGGGAACACAAGTAGTCCAGAAACAGCCAATCGCGCAGGTAGGGTAAATAATGGAGTTGTTCGATAACTTCAGTTATTGAACAACTTCTTTATAAAAATGTATTTTTGCAGAGCTTTAGCCCGAAAAAATACAGGACTTGTGAGACAACTGACCGAGTTGTCTCACAAGTCAATAACACGAATGAAATGTTCACTCGTGTTATTCGCTGCTCTCTTCTTTTTTTTTATTTAAGAATTTTCTTTTAATTCGCGTAATTCATGTAAAGTTCTTAATTTCCAAATCGCTTTTTCCTGAATCTGCCTTACGCGTTCGCGGGTTATGCCTAAGTATTTTCCGGTCTCTTCCAGAGTGAGGGGGTTTTCTCCCGTCAAGCCAAAACGCAGCTGAATGATTTTCATTTCTCTTTCGGATAACTGCGAAAGTATTCCGCCCATTGTTTCCTGAAGTGTCATGGAAAAAACCATTTCGAAAGGTTCGGCTCTGGCGTCGTCTTTAATTAAATCGGCAAGGCAGGTAAGGTTTCCGTCGTCTACGATTGTATCAAGGCTTGTTGTTTCCTGAGAAAGTTTTACAATTTCTTTTATCTTGGAAACAGGAACACCCAGGTATTCCGATAATTCATTTTCGTTGGGATCGCGGCCTAAATCCTGCGTTAATTGTTTCGCGACATAATAACATTTTTTAATCGTATTGAGCATGTGAATCGGTATGCGTATAACGCGCCCCTTGTCGGCAATGCTTTTAATAATCGCCTGTCTTATCCACCATGTGCCGTAAGTCGAAAAACGGCAGCCTCTTGTGTAATCAAAACGTTCAACAGCTTCGATTAGACCGATATTGCCTTCATCGATTAAATCCAAAAGCGAAAGCCCGCGGTGCTGATAATTTTTCGCGATGGAAACTACAAGGCGAAGATTGGAATTAATCATTATATTTTTATAATGCAAAAGAGCGCTGTCCAAAGCGGCTTTTTCGGAATCGTTATCCTCCGCGGAAGGTTCCTTTTTTTTCTTTTTTTCGCTTTCCAGTTCTTTAATTTTTGAGCGCAGACTGATAATTTTTTCGCCGATATTCTGTTCTTCCTGCAGCGTTAAAAGCGGAAACCTGGAAATCTGCCTGAAATACAAAGCCAGCGGATCGGATTCTTTCTGCGTTTTTAATCTTTTCTGCGCTTTGTCGATTAATTTCCTGGGTCTCTTGCCTATTTTTTCAATTCCAATCTCCATTTATTACCCCTTTTTAAAACTTTATGTTCGTGTATTTGTGCCTGCTCTCGGAGCATGCGCCGGATCTATCGGTGTTTCATTGCGGAAAACCATAAAAAACAACTGAGGTTTTTCGGAAACCGAATTCACGCCTAATCTGCCTAATTCCATTCCCGGCGTTATCCTGTCACCGACATTAACAGTGATGGTTTCGCATCCGCCGTACATGTAATAATATCCCCCGGAAGTTTCTACAATTACGACTCTTCCGAATTTACGCCACGGTCCCGCAGAAACAACCCTTCCCGCGGTTATGCTTTTTACGGATTCAAACTGTTCTCCTTCAACAACAACGCCTTCCTGTCCTGACATGTATGTAATATCTTTCGGATTTACAGGCCAGCGAAGCGCGTATATACCGCTTCTTGCCGACGCCGCGTTAGCTGAAGAGCCGGAAGACGCTGTGCGGGCTGTTTCCTGCGAAGCTTCTTTGGGTACTTTGATAATATCTCCGGCTTTAAGAACATGGTTTGAAGAAAATCTGTTTATATCAAGTAAATTCTGTAAAGTAATTCCGTGAGTGCGCGCTATACTGTAAAGCGTATCACCCCTGACAATCCTGTAATCAACGGTAGAAACTGCGCCCGGCAAAAATGATAAATCGCCGGAGACAGGTATTTTAAGTCTTGTTCCGGCTTGCAGCCTTGACGGATCGCTAATGGCGTTTGCCTTCATCAGATCGTCAGCGGGAACGCTGTAAAAACGCGATATGGAATAAATAGTTTCGCCTCTTCCCACTACATGGATCAATTCATCCGCGGCAAACATTCCGGAGGAAAGGAAGCTTGCCAAAAGAATAATTAATGATAACCTCTGTAGACACTTCACCGCTCTTCATTATCGGCAGATAGGCTTAAATTCATCATAATAATTAAGATTTTTTTTAAGGCTTTATCGAAACTAACCGAGTTTTGATAAAGCCTCATTTATGATAAAATAGCAAAAGGAGTTATATTATGAGTGATTATAAAAGACCCAGCTGGGATGAATATTTTATGGAGGTTTGCGAGGCAATTTCCAAAAGAGCTACCTGCGAAAGAGGACGCTCAGGATGTGTAATCGCCAAAGATAAACAGCTTCTTGTAACAGGCTATGTCGGCGCGCCTGCGGGGCTTCCTCATTGCGATGATGTCGGGCATCAATTTAAAAAAATGCTTCATGAAGACGGCAAGGAAACAACCCATTGCGTCAGAACAGTTCATGCCGAACAAAACGCAATTTGCCAGGCGGCGAAAAGAGGCATTTCGATTGACGGAGCGACTCTTTATTGCCGCATGACCCCGTGCAGAACCTGCGCCATGTTAATTATCAACTGCGGAATAAAACGCGTAGTCTGCCAGCGCCGTTATCAGGACAGCGAAGATTCATTAGCGATGTTCGAAAAAGCCGGAGTTGTCATAGAACACTTAATCGACGAAATACAAAAATATTAAAATGCTGACTGTCCGCAGCTTAATTGGATTCTAAAATAATTCTGTATTTTAAATATATTTCTTCCAAAGTATTTACAGGACCGGGGGCTGATATTTTTTTGCGGAGCGTGCAGGCATCGCGTCTTTCTACAAAGAAGTCATAAATGGCGCGCGGGTCATGATCGTTTACCGCAGAAAAAACCGGTTTTGAATCGAGATACGAACGCACTTCTTCATGGCTTACCGATGTAACGCCGTAACGTCTTAATCTTTCGCGCACTTTTAAAATTTCTTCGTAAGAAAGACCAAAAAGAAATTCTTCGAGGGCCCATCTTGTTCTGTCGTTTGCGGATTCTTCTTTTAAAAAATCTTCCCATTCTGTTTCGATACCCATATCGATCGATATCCGCAGAAGCTCGGTGTTGCCGTCCATGGTCCCGAAACTCGGCGGCGCGGAATCTCTCGCTTTCCATAATGATGATAACGCCATTAAATGTTTGATACTGCGCGGGTCGGTGCCGCTGTCCCAAAGAGCGACCAGATCATTTGCAAGTCTTGATTTTGTATTTTCGGAAAACGCAGTATCTTCAAGACAGGAAAAATATACATTTTCCGCCATCAAAGTAAAAACGACGGAAAAAATACAGCTTCTTAGAGGAATATTTAATTCGTCATTGCCTTCCGTTAGGCGCATTAAAAGAGAAAACGCGTGATACTTCGCGACCAAAAAACTCCTTAGAGCGACAACCTTGGTCGGAGTACGCAGCACATGATTCGAGGATGAAAAAAAGAGAAGAGACTCTGTAAGATGATTCTCGTTGTACAGAATGTCTCTTACAAATCTAGTTTCCTTTATAGAAGGATAATCAAAAACTGCACTCCCCAGGTTACGCAGCCGGCGAAATCTTTCATGTACCAGGATATGATCCTGCGGATTATTTTCGCTGAGCCAGTCCTCACATTTCTCGATAAGGACTTCCTCGTCTTTTGTTAAAACCTGCGCAGAATGCCTCTGCGACTGAACCATAATGAAATAATTATATCATAAATTTAAAGTTATTTCCAAATATTTTAATATCCGTAAATTTTTTATATTTTGGTTTTTCCTAAAATAATTGAGTTTTGGAAAAGGCTCACATTTTTTAATATTTTGTCATAATTAGGCGGCGTCCGAAAAAGCTCAGCAGACAGAACATATTAACATTTTTAATATAATTCATTAAACTGACATCATGAAAAAATTAAGAATTTTAATCCCCAAAGGAAGAATTTTCGATAACATAAGCCGCCTCTTTGCCGAAGCGGGTTTCCCAGTCACTCTTGCCGACAGAACTTACCGGCCTTCGCTGGGAGTTTCGTGGCTGGATGCGAAAATAATGAAGCCGCAAAATGTCGGCGAACTCTTAGAGCTTGGCAGTCATGACGCGGGTTTTACAGGCATCGACTGGATAAAAGAAAGCGGCGCGGATGTCGAAGAAATTCTCGACCTTGGTTTTGATAAAGTAAAAATTGTCGCGGCAGTTCCGCAGGATTATAATGAAGAAAAATTAAAATCTAAAAAACTTGTCGTCGCCACTGAATACGTTAATCTCGCGGAGCAATGGCTGAAAACTTCGGGTTATCAATACAGACTTTTACGCACATACGGCGCGACGGAGGTTTTTCCGCCGGATGACGCCGACATGATCATCGACAATACTTCTTCGGGGCAGACGCTTAAGGACAACGGTTTAAAAATAATCGGCACTCTGCTTGAATCATCCACGCGTTTTACCGCGTCACGTTCCGCGCTTGCCGACACGGAAAAAAAGAGCCGCATCGAAGAACTTGCAATGCTTTTCCGCGCTGTTCTAAACGGCCGCGATCGCGTAATGCTCGAAATGAATATCCCCAAAGAACAATTTGAATCACTGTCGACCCTTCCTGCGATGCGAAGCCCGACTATCGCGCCGCTTTACGGAGACGCCGGTTACGCCGTTAAAATCGCCGTGAATAAGCATGAAGTTCCCGATATTATTCCAAAGCTGAAAAAATTGGGAGCGCTTGATATTGTCGAGTATGATTTAAGAAAGGTTGTGATGATATGAATAGAATTGCGGATATTGAGAGAAAAACTAAAGAGACAGAAATATACATAAAACTTAATATTGACGGCGGCGGGGAAGCAAAACTTGAATATCCGCTTGGGTTTATGGAACACATGATTAATACATTTGCGCGTCACGGGTTGTTCGATATAGAGATTAGAGCGAAGGGAGATTTGAATGTCGATCAGCATCATCTGGTTGAAGATACCGGGATTGTCCTGGGGCAGTGTTTCGCAAGAGCGTTAGGTGACAAAAGGGGTGTTAGACGAAACGGAAGCTGCCTGTTCCCGATGGATGAAACCTTGGCGCGCGCCGCGGTAGATATAAGCGGAAGGCCTTTTTTGTTTTTTAACGGACAGCTTTCCGGCGTTCCTTTAAAATCGGCGCAGGAAAGCGGCGGGCAGTATGATTTTCAGGCTGATGTAATCGAAGACTTTTGGCAGGCTTTTGCGTCTGCGGCAGGCTGCAATCTGCATTTAGAAATTATCAGGGGAAGAAGCGATCATCATAAAATCGAAGCTCTCTTTAAAGCGGCGGCAAGAGCGTTACGCGCAGCCTGCGAAACAGACCCCCGCGCGAAAGACGTAATTCCCTCAACTAAAGGTTCTCTGCCGGGATTTGAAACGCAGGGAGTTTTGGTTTGATCGGCATAATCAATTACGGCGCGGGAAATTTAGGTTCTGTTGTTAACGCGTTAACACGGCTTTCCGCTCCGGCGCGGTTTGTTTCCGGTCCCGAAGAGCTTGTTCCTTCATCTTCGCCTTATGAAAAAATTATTTTTCCCGGCGACGGGCATTTTGCGACGGCGATGGCTTCGTTAAATAAATCGGGTTACGCGCAGGCGATTAAAGAGTGGATTAACGCGGACAAGCCTTTTTTGGGGATATGTATCGGGCTGCAGCTGTTATTCGAAACTTCCGAAGAAACACGGCAAAACAACGATAAAGATTGCCCGGCGGAGATTAGAGGTTTATCTGTTATTCCGGGAACGGTGCGGAAGTTTCCGGGGCGCAAAGTTCCGCAGATTGGCTGGAACGAAACAAACATTAAAAAAGAATCAAATCTTTTTCGCAGTTTAAAAGATAACAGTTTTTTCTATTATATACATTCCTACTACGCGGATCCCGAAGATAAATCCGTCTGCGCCGCGGAAGCCGAGTATTATGTCCGTTACTGCAGCGCCGTTGAACGCGGAGCGTTATGCGCAGTACAATTTCACCCGGAAAAATCAGGCGGGACAGGCATAGCCTTGCTGAAGAATTGGATAGACAGAGGTTAAAATGCAGGCGAAACGTATAATACCGTGTTTGGATGTTGATGACGGAAAGGTCGTAAAGGGTGTTAAGTTTGAAGGCATTAAAAATGTAGGCGATCCGGTTGAGCTTGCGCGGCGCTATAATGCAGACGGCGCGGATGAACTTACCTTTTTGGATATAGGCGCGTCATATAAAAGCCGCGCAACTTTGCTTGATGTTGTAAGAAAAGTTGCACAGGAAGTTTTTATTCCGCTTTGCGTGGGCGGAGGTATCCGCACAATCGACGATATGCGCGCCGCTATGAACGCGGGCGCCGATAAAGTGTCTGTATGCACTTCAGCCTTGAACAGGCATGATCTGTTACGCGAAATGGCTGACACCTACGGCAGTCAGTGTGTGGTGCTGTCGATAGACGCAAAACGCATCGCCAATGCAGGAGGAAGTCCGCGCTGGAACGCATTTTCTCACGGCGGAAGAACCGATACCGCGTTAGATGCAATTGAATGGGCTGTTAAAGCCGTTGAACTGGGAGCCGGAGAAATCTTATTAAATTCGATTGACGCTGACGGAACAGGCGCCGGTTACGATCTTGAATTAACGCGCCGGATACTGAACGCTGTTCCCGTTCCTGTAATCGCTTCTGGAGGAGCGGGCACTCTTGATCAGATTGCCGCCGTGCTTCTGGGCACCGCAAACCCCGAGATGGAAAAAGAAATATCACCTAACGATGATCGATCTTTGATTGCGCCGGGCGCTGACGCTGCTTTGGTTGCTTCACTTCTTCACTTTGAAAAAACTACGATTAAGGAAATAAAAAAACACGCAAAGAATCTTGGTGTCTGCGTCAGATAAATAAACAAATCCGGCTACTAGCCCCCTGTCTGTAAACATTATATAATACTCACATGGTTATAGCGTCAATCGATATTCAAAGCGGCAAAGTTGTCCAGCTAAAGCAAGGTGGAGAGCTTGTTTTACAGCGGGATAACGCCGAAGAACTCGCTCAGGAATTTAATCGTTACGGCGAAGCTGCGATCATCGATCTTGACGCGGCAATGGGGAAGGGCAGCAATATCGAAATGATAAAGCCGCTCCTCAGGAAAGCCGAGTGCAGAGTCGGCGGCGGTATCAGAACGCCCGAACAAGCCAAAGAGCTAGTCAGCCTTGGAGCGCGGAAAATAATTATCGGTTCGAACGCTTTTCGTAATCCCGAAAAAAAAGATACAGGTCAAAAAGGCGGCGAGTTTGCAGTTAACATTTCCTTTTTGGATGTTATGGCAAAAAAAATCGGCCGTGAAAGATTAATAGTTGCGGTTGACGCGCGCGCCAGGGATTCCGGTTCTTACGAAATTGTCGTTGACGGCTGGAAAACTTCTACAGGTCTGGATTTAATCAATGCCGCGAAACTTGTCGAGCCGTTCGCGGGAGAGCTGCTTTTTACCTGCGTAGATCGCGAAGGCACAATGACAGGCATCGATCTAGAGCCGGTGCGTAAACTGCGCGAAGCTGTCAAATGCGGAATTACCGCCGCCGGCGGGATTTCTACGTTAAACGAAATTAAAGAAATAGCCGCCATAGGCTGTGATGTTCAGCTGGGAATGGCGCTTTATACGGGAAAAATAAATCTTGCGGACGCATTCACAGTTTCGCTCAACTGGAAAAAAGGTCAAAAAATGGAAGCGGTATCCGCTCCGAGTTCTGCGCTTAATATGTCGAATTCTTCACTTCTTCCTGTAATCGTTCAAACCCCCGGCGGTCAGGTAATGATGACAGGTTTTACAAACGCCGGAGCGTTAACCGAAACTTTTAAATGCGGCAGTATCTGTTTTTACAGCCGGACAAGGAATAAACTCTGGATGAAGGGAGAAAATTCCGGCAATGTTTTAAAATTAATTAAGATGAGAGCCGACTGCGACCGCGACGCGTTACTCGCAACCGCCGAACCTGCGGGTCCTGTCTGTCATACCGGCGCATTTTCGTGTTTTGAGACAAATAAAAAATACTCGCTGGAATTTTTGCAGGAAATAATAAAAGAACGTTTTAAAAATCCCGTGCCCGGTTCTTACACCGCCACTCTTGATGACGAACTTGTGCGCGAAAAAATTATGGAAGAAGCGCGGGAACTCTGCGATGCCGTAAGCCGGGGCGAAATTATATGGGAAGCCGCGGACTTGCTTTATTTTATTACAGTGCTGATGACCCGCGCCGGAGTGAATATTCAGGATGTTCTGGATGAGCTTGATCGAAGACACGCCAAGTAACGGCTAATGCGGAATTTATTATGAGCGATTATTGGAACAAACGTACAAAAAATCTTTCTCCTTATGTTCCGGGCGAGCAGCCTAAAGATCGAAAATTTATTAAATTGAACACTAACGAAAATCCTTACCCGCCTTCGCCGAAAGTAATCGAAGCGATTAAACGCGCCGCCGGCGAAAATCTGCGGTTATATCCCGATCCTGAATGTACCGCGCTTCGGGAAACCATAGCAGCCTTTTACGGCGTAAAACCGGAGCAGGTATTTGCAGGTAACGGTTCCGATGAAATACTCGCCTTTGCATTCGGCGCTTTTTTTGAGAGCGCTAAAGATAAAGACGATACGGCGGAAATTCTCTTTCCCGATATAACATACAGCTTTTATCCTGTTTATGCCGGCTTATGGAATATTCCGTTTAAAGAAATTCCTCTATGCGGTGATTTTTCGATTAACATAAAAGATTATAATATTCAAAACGGCGGAGTTATTTTTCCCAATCCTAACGCGCCGACAGGAATTGCGCTGCCGTTAGGCGAAATACTTTCTCTTGCGGATTTTTTGAAAAAACAGCGCAAGGTTTTGATTATTGATGAAGCATATGCCGCTTTCGGCGCGGATTCCGCAGTTGGGTACATAAATAAATATGATAATCTTTTGACGGTTCACACTCTTTCCAAGTCATCGTCTTTGGCTGGTCTGCGTGCGGGTTTCGCAGTCGGCAGTGAAGAATTAATCGAAGGTTTGCGCCGTATGCGCGATTCATTCAATTCATACACGCTGGATCGGCTTGCTTTAGCCGGCGCCGAAGAAGCAATCAATGACGCGCAGTATTACAAAGAAATTAACTTGCGCGTAACAGCAGCGCGCGAAAGAACAGTATCGCAGTTAAAAAATCTTAAAGTAAATGTTTTGCCGTCTTCCGCAAATTTTATTTTCATGAGAACGGACAGCATTCCAGGCATAAATTTTTATTCCGCTTTGCGCGAAAAAGGAATTCTTGTAAGGCATTTTAAAAAAGACAGGATTGCGGACTATCTGAGAGTAAGCATAGGAACGGATCATGACATGGACATATTTCTTGACGCTTGTAAAGAGATATTAAAACGGAGCGGTTCATGAAAATAATTCAAAGCAGCGAATTCGATAGTTATTGGAAAAGTCAGCAGACGCATACGGATGATGCCAAACTTGAAAAAACCGTAAAAAAAATAATCGCGGCTGTCCGCAAAGACGGCGATAAAGCCGTAAAACATTACGCATCCAAATTTGACAAGTCTTCTCCCGAGAAATTAGAAGTGCCTTTTAATGAAACATTAAAAGCTCTTAAGCGTCTGAGGGAAGAAGAGCCTTCTCTTGCCGAAGCGCTGGAGTTTTCGGCGCGGAACGTTATGCGCTTTTCAAAAAAGCAGAAAGAACAATTTGTAAACTTTGAATTCGAGATGGAAAAAGGGCTTGTTACGGGACAAAGAATTATACCTGTACAGCGAGCCGCGGTTTATATTCCAGGCGGGCGTTTCCCGCTTTTTTCTTCGGTTTTTATGTGTATAATTCCGGCAATCTGCGCAGGCGCCGAAGAAATAATTTTATCCTCACCGCCTGCGGCAAACGGTCTTCCCGATAAAAAAATCCTCGCGTCAGCGGCGATTACGGCGGATGTATGCGGAATTTCCGCGGAAAAACTGCGCATTTTCGCGATCGGAGGCGCACAGGCAATCGCGGCTCTTGCTTTGGGTACGCAGACAGTTCCCCGTGCCGACATTATCGCAGGTCCCGGAAACAAATATGTCGCAGCCGCGAAACGTATTTTATTCGGTGAAGCGGGTATTGATTTTATCGCAGGTCCCACGGATGTTTTAATAATTGCAGATAACAAGGGCAATAAAGACGCCGCTGAATTAATCGCCGCGGATATGATTGGACAGGCGGAGCACGATCCCGATGCGCGGGCGAGAGCTTTGGTTTCGAATATTGAACTTGCAAAAAAAACAGAAGAAGCAATTAATCGAAGACTGGAAAAACTGCCGACTGAAAAAACAGCCCGCGCTTCGCTTAATAACAGCGGACTTATTATTGTTTATCAGAATATGGATGAGGCAATCCGTATCGCAAATATTATCGCGCCTGAACATTTGGAACTTCAAATAAATGACGCGGATTCCATGATTCCTCTGTTAAAAAATTACGGTTCACTTTTTATCGGCGCGCTTTCGGCGGAAGTTTTGGGCGATTATTCAACGGGTGTCAATCATACGCTGCCGACATCGGCAAGCGCGCGATTTACAGGAGGTCTCTCGGTTCGGCATTTCTTAAAAACCGTAACAACACTGCGCTGCGCTCCCGGCGAAGGTTTCGAAAAAGCGCGTAACGCAGCGGAAATTATCGCCCGTGCGGAAGGATTGGAAGGACACGCTGAAAGCGCTAAAAGCAGAAAGTTATGAAGCGGAAGGACAGTGATTATAAAAATATTAGGAGGTTTTTATGCAGAGAATAGGAATTGTAGGTATTGGGAATATAAGTAAGATTTATCTTGATAATCTTACCGGAATGTTCGCGGATAAGGTTAAACTTACCGGCGTAACGGATGTCGCTTTTGAGCGGGCGGAAAAAGCCGCGGCGGATTATAAATTAAAAGTTTATAAAACGTTAGACGAAATGCTGGGAAGCCCTGAAATTGATATCATACTTAATATTACTCCGCCTAAACTGCATCATGCTGTCGCGTCAGCCGCCGTAAAAGCCGGCAAGCATGTTTACAGCGAAAAACCTATTTGCGCAAAACGCGAAGAAGCCGAAGAAATATTAAAAATCGCGGCGGAAAAAAAAGTAAGAGTCGGCGGAGCGCCCGATACGTTTCTTGGCGCCGGACTGCAAACCTGCCGCAAACTTATCGATGAAGGAAAAATCGGAGAACCGGTAGCCGCAACGGCTTTTATGATGAGCCACGGTCCCGAACACTGGCATCCGTCACCGCATTTCTTTTATCAGGACGGGGGCGGACCTATGTTTGACATGGGACCTTATTATATAACCGCGCTTGTCAGTCTGCTCGGTCAGGTTTCAAGAGTATGCGGAAGCGCGAGAATAAGCACGCCGAAAAGGACAATAACAAACGAAATCCAAAACGGGCAGACTATTAATGTAGAAATTCCTACGCACATCGCCGGTGTTCTTGATTTCGTTCAGGGAACTGTTGCGACATTAATTACAAGTTTTGATGTTTATTCGCATTCAATGCCGCGCATAGAAATTTACGGTACGGAAGGTACGTTAAACGTTCCCGACCCGAATACTTTCGGCGGTCCTGTAACGATCAGGCATTTGCGCGAAGAGAACTGGACAGAAATACCGTTAGCTGAAAATTACAGGGAGAATTCCCGCGGACTCGGAATTACGGACATGGCGCAGGCGATCGACGAAAACCGCCCGCACCGCGCTTCGGGAGAATTGGCAAATCATGTTCTGGAAGTAATGCACGGCATACACGACGCTTCATTCTCGGAAAATTATTACAAACTTAGAACTAAATGCCTGCGCCCCGAAGCTTTATAATGACTAATGCGGAGCGTTAATTTTCCGCATTAGTCATTAGAGATTAAATGTTTCCCCGTTTGATTTTTTTGGTTGTAGTCATTTCCATTGCCTTATCCAGAACTCCAATCTTGGTTATTTTCTGATACGGCAAAAGCCTTTGGTTAACTTCGGCGATTATTTTTTCTATTCTTAATTTCATTTCTTCATTTGACGGAGTTTCTCCCTTTTCATTTTTAAATTCCTGATTGGGATAAACAAGCGCTTCGATGCCTTCGGTTTTCATTTTTTCGTCTATCATATATCCGCGGATCAAAATCTGCTCGATTACTTCGTAAAGCTGGAATTCGTTTTCGATTTCTTCCGGGTATACGTTTTTTCCGCCTTCCGTAACAATCATGTTTTTCGCGCGGCCTGTAAGGTAAAGATAATTTTCGTTGTCCATATAACCCTGATCGCCGGTTTTAAGATAACCGTCGGGAGTAAACGAAGCTGCGGTTTCTTCGGGCATATTGTAATAACCGAGCATCACCATCGGGCCCTTTACGATAACTTCGCCGATGCCGCGCTCATCCTTATTTAGAATTTTCATGTCAACCTGAGGGCAGGGTCTTCCGACGCTTGTTTCTTTGTATGCTTCGACAGGATTGATCGTAATAATCGGCGAAGTTTCTGTCAGACCGTACCCCTGAACAAAGTCGATGCCGAGCTGATTGTATTTTCTGAACACACTCGGCGCAAGAGGTCCGCCGCCCGAAATACAAATTCGGATCGATGTAAGAGACGCTTTATCAAGAATGAACTTAAACATTTTTTTGCCGGGATTTTTTTTGAAAACTTTTTTAATGCATCCGGAAATCGACATCATAAAAGAAATAAGTCCGTAAACTACAGGCCCCTTCGCTCTAAGTCCTCTTAAAATTCCGGCAAGAACTTTATTAAAAAGCATCGGCACGCCGAGCAGCATCGTGATCTGCGCTTCTTTTAAATCTTTTAAAATTTGAGTTGTCACCATTCGTTTTCCGAAAACGACTTCAGCGCCGACAGAAATTGTTTCGATAAAAACGGCAAGCATTGTGTATGAATGGTGAATCGGCAGAATCGCGTAGAAAACATCGGTATGTAAAATAATAAGAGGAGTTCCCTGCGCAAGATACGCGTCTGATACAAGATTTTTATGAGTCAGCATAACGCCTTTCGGAATGCCCATTGTGCCCGATGTAAAAAGAATTGCCGCAAGATCAGACTCGACCGCCTGTTCAATCTGCGCCGAAGGTCCGTCGAGATCATAAATAAAATTACCGATTCCTTTTTTCAAAGAAATTATTTCTTCAAGACCGTCAGGTTTATTAGCGTAATATTCGTGTTTTTCTTCGTCGACAAAAAGCATCCGCGCGCCCGACGCTTTTAAAAGCAAATCGGTTTCTTCATTTTTTAATTGATAATCGATGGGAACAATAACGCCGCCTGCGAAAAGCACCGCTAAGTACGCCACCGCCCATTCCGGCGCGTTTTTCCCGGTTACCGCGACTCTGTCGCCGCGACGGATACCCTTGCTGTGCAGCCATCGCGCGACAGATTCAATTAATTTTAGGGACTCGGTATAATTTAAACTTATTCTGTCCGGTTCATAAACAGTAAAACAAGCCCTCCCCGGATACCGCGAAACTGTTATTTTAAACATTTCCGGAAGCGTAGGCCATTGCCCTGTAAAATTTTTTCCCCGATAATCGTTCAAAAACTCCCAGGGTTTTTCGGTGTACGGAATTGCCATGATTTCCTCCATAAATAATCAAATAAAATTAAGAGTGTACAACTCTCCTGCGATCTTAGACACAAAATTAAAATCCAAGTTGCATTACGGCTGTCACCTTTACGCGTTCTGTTTATTTATATAATATGAAAAGTCTTTTTCCTGTTATTTTTATTTTAATATTGATATTATCTTCATGCGCTGCGCGGATTGACGGTTCTCTTGCTTCCGACGGTTCGGCTTTGCTGACTGTTAACATGTCTTTGGAGCCGAGAATCACTTCGCTTATCAGATCATTAACAGCGGCAGGCGGTCAGTCCGGCGGCAATGTTCTTGACGGTCAGGCAATCGCTCAATCAATGTCCGCCGCTCCCGGTATCGCGTCAGTATCATTTAAAAATTTATCCTCCGCCTCAATCGAAGGACAAATTCGAATTTTAAAAATAAATGAATTCTTAAGCGCGGCAAACAACGGCTTCATCATCTTTGAACAGAACCGAACAGGAGGAAGATGCGAGATCAGCATTAACCGCGAAAACAGCCCGGCTGTACTGGAACTGCTTTCGCCCGAAATTTCCGATTATTTAAACGCGTTAATGGCGCCTATCGCTTCCGGCGAAAAAATGACCAAACCGGAATACCTTGAACTTACCGCGTCATTTTACAACAGAGCGATAAGCGAAGAAATCGCCGCCTCCCGTATCCGCGCCTCTGTCGATTTTCCCGGAAACATAACAAGCGTTAAAGGCGGAACATTCACGGGCAGAAAAGCGTTATTTGATATTCCGCTGATCGATCTTTTGGTTCTTGAACACCCTGTAATTTTTGAAGTTGTTTGGAATTAATTTTTTTTCATAGAGGCTTTTTTGAAAACAACCGAGTTTTGGAAAGGTTCATAAATCCTTGATTCTTGTTATTAAATTTGGTATCTTGTTAATAGGTGTAGAGTTACCCGTTTGTACGGGTAAAAATTTATTATGACTTGCCTTAAGTGCAGTCGTAAAGGAAGGAGTTTTAAATGAAAAACTTAAGAAAAGTTTTCGGGATTGTTGTTGTTGCGGCAATAATAGGGTTTGCTTTTTTCGGTTGTGAAGAGGACACAGGTCCAAGCGTAAATGTACCCGCGGCTAAAGACTTGCCTGCCGCTCCTGCCGGTGTTACAAGTATTCAAAATGAGACTCAGGCAATGGAATTAATCGAATCAATTTCGGGGAATTTTGCCGAATTCGGCGAAATATTTACTTCTCATTTTATGGAAATATTTTATGAGGAATTGGAAAAACTTGGTTTTGATTTTAGCAGTGAAGATGAGCCGAATTTTTCTATCGGCTTCGGAAGATCGATCACTATCAGCGGCACCGATCAAATTGATTTTGATGAGGAAAATGGAACCATCAAAGGCAATGTAAGTGTAAAAATTGTAAACGAACAAGTCAGCAACAGCATAGTAAACGGCAATCTTTCAGCTAACATTAATATTAAAATGGGTGAAGAGGATTTTTCCGGAAGCGTAGGGGGCAGCATTAACGGTAAGATTATTTTTGACGAAGATAATTTTCTTGGTTCAGGCGAAATCGACGCATCATTAAGCACTACTGTTAACAATAACGGCAATGTAAATTTAAAAGTTAACGCGGCGGCTTCAATGGGATTAACTATTTTTAACAACACAACAGGAATGAAAGTTGTTGTAAACATATCAGGCAACATTAATGAAACATTAGTCGGCGGCGAAATGACCGATGCACAGGCGGAAAGAATTTCGAAAGCTGTTAAAGGTTCATTGGTTATTTACAGTCTGGACAACGTACAAATGTCGGAATATAGTTTTGATGAATTATTAAACATGATAAATGTAGATGAAGATGAAGATGAATAAAATTCCGTTCATACAATAAATCATTAAATGAGGTTTTTTAACACCCCCTGAATTTTGGGGGTGTTTTTTTTACTGCGAATTATTATGACCGAAGTTTTGGAATAAATTTTCTGTGCGTTTTCTTGTAAAATTCTGTACTATCTGATATAATTTAACAGATGAATAAAACAATTACAGTTATACATCAAAAAGATAAAAGAAACTCAGGATATGTTCCGGGAACCGCCGAAGAAAGAATTTCGATGGTTTGGCCATTAACTTGCGAAGCAGTTTCATTAAGTAAAAAATACGATGTTGAACAAGAATTACAAAGACATATTGTCAATATTATCAGAAAAGAAAGTTAAATTCATGCTTGTCGGAGCGTACGCTATGGCAGTACATGGTTATCCCCGTTCAACAATGGATATAGATATTTTTGTTTTACCTGATCCGCAGAATGCAGATATGGTATTAAATTCATTAATTGATTTTGGCGCACCGGTTGATGATTTATCTGTTTATGATCTTCAAAAAGAAGGTTTAATTTTCCAAATCGGAGCGGCGCCATGCCGTATAGATATTCTAACTTCTATTGACGGTATAAAATTTGACGATGCTTTTTCCCGTTCAAAAATAATGGATATTGAAGGACTTCAGGTTCATGTTTTATCTATACCTGATATAATTATTAATAAACGTTCTACGGGAAGAACAAAAGACTTAGCTGACGCAGAATTATTGGAAGAAGATTTTAATAATTAAAATATCGTATTCACCTGACTTAAAAAACTAAGNCCTCAAGCCGCTCTGTTAATACTTCTGTTTTGCCGCCGAAGACTGCCACTGTGTGTTCCCAGTGCGCGGAGATTTTTTCGTCGGCGGTGATTACTGTCCAGCCGTCGTCGCAGTTTATTATATCGCCTGTTCCCATGTTGATCATGGGTTCTATGGCGATAACCATTCCGTTGTTTATTTTTGGATTTGCTCCGTGCGGATAATTCGGAACATGAGGATCTTCGTGTAACGCAAGTCCGACTCCGTGGCCGCAGTATTCTTCGACAATTCCGTAGCCGTTTTGTCTTGCGTGTTTTTCTACGGCGCGGGCGATTTGTAAAAGCCTGTCCCCCGCTTTTACGGCTTCGATGCCGAAGTATAAACATTCGTTTGTGATTTTGTTAATTTTTTTTACTTCGGGGCTTACTTTTCCGGCTTCTATGCTGACAGCCTGATCGCTGATAAATCCGCCAAGGTCGATGCCGCAGTCAAGCGAGACAAGATCGCCTTCTCGGATACGTCTCTTTGAAGGAATGCCGTGGATGACCTCTTCGTTAATCGAAATGCAAATCGCAGCAGGGTAGGGTTTCTTCTTCGGGCAATAACCGAGAAAAACAGGCTTTCCTCCCATTTTTTTTACCCAGTTTTGCACCCAATGATCAATTTCGATTGTTTGGACTCCCGGTTTTACAAGCGGAATTAATTCGCGGTACATCGCGGAGAGCATTTTGCATGACGTTCTGATGCCGTTAATTTGTTTTTCATTTTTTAAACGTATCAATTTAAACTAATTTCCTTTAATGCCAGCGCTATCGATTCTTTAAAAAAATTCTCGTCATGTTTGGAAAATCCTGTTCCAATCAGAGCTTCCATGCAATCGATCCATGTTTCGTTATCCGTCTGTTCCCTTAATCTCTTTTTGACTATTTCCTTGACATATATTCTAATATCGGGAGTAAAAAGATTAAAGTAGGGCCGGCGGTTTTCTTCGTTTAAAATAAAAACCAATAATTTAAAAGCTTCAAAACAAAAACTCCTTTTGTCCAACTCCTCGGCGAGGATGAAATAACAGTCCATCCAGTCGCCTCTTTCAAGATATTTTTCCATGCGAAAATCAAGTCCGCCGTTTTTGCGCCATATTTCGATCGCCTTTTCTTCTTCCAAATGCAAAAGTTCAAAAAAAACAAGTTTGGCTTTGCTTGCGGGATCTTCCTGTATGTTAAGCCATGTGCGGTAATCAAATTTATCCGCTTTGCTTCTTGCGTAAGCGGCATAAACTCTGTCGTATTCAAAACGGCGTTCCAAATCGGAAAGAGCTTCGTAAGCTTTAATTAATTTTCGCATGGCTTCGGTGTTAACTGAGCCTGTGATGTCCGGATGAAGCCGTTTCGCTTTTTGCCTGAACGCTTTTTTTATTTCCGCCGCGCTGGCGCCGGGTTTAACGCCCAGCAGATCGTAGTAGCTTTTCAAGTTTTATGCGCCGATGCGTTTTCCCATCGCTTCCGCATGGGGAGCGTTAAACAAAATATCGCTCCAATTTACCCTCATGCCTTCCTTTTCCATCGCTCTCATTAAATTAAAAAGCGCGCGGCTTGTAAAAAGCCCTGACTTCTTGATAAACGCCGCGCTTTTTTTTCCGACCAGCGAACTGCCGGCTGAAAGCAGCTTGGGAATTCTCTCAAGGATTTTTCCCGAGAATACCGATAAAGGCTCCGCTATTACAGCGATATATTCAAAACCCGGAAGTTTCATTCCGTCTTCTGTCCACGCGTCAATGATATCCACATGATGCCCCATCATTGTCATACCCTTCGCTAAAGATTCAACATAATCAGGCGGCGCCTTTTTCGAAGCCGGCGCGCTCACAACGGCAATTCTCATCCTAACCTCTCTTCAGGAATGTTTATATATTTGATCGATATTCGGTTCTTTTACAAGCACAACAGAACATTTCGCGTTTGCCATAATTTCCCTGTGCGAGTGGCCGATTATATCTCTTGTTTTTGTGTCTCTTTCCCAGCCGCCAAGCAGAATTATATCCGCTTTTTTTTCATCGGCGACATGAAGCACCTCTGTGAATATCGCGCCCTTGCGCATAACTTTTTCCGCTTTAACGCCTTTAGCCTGAGCCAATTCTTCGACATACGCAAGATAGCGGTTACCGTTGGTCTCTAGGCTTTTTTCGTATTCGGCGGCTTCTTCCTGAATAAAAATTTTGCTTAATGTCAGCTGCCTGATCGTGGCGGTATCGACAACATATACTGCCGTCAATTTACAATGATATGTCTTTGCCAGAACGATGGCGTACTTCGCGGATAAAATTGAGGCGTCTGTTCCTGTAACCACGGTAACAATATTGGATATAAGCGGCTTCATGTCGCTGGTTTTGACACTCCTTTCTTTTTTAATAATTTGCTGATAAAGAATGAATCTCTTTCCTTTTCTTCCAGCACTGATTCTATATAGTTTCTGGTTTCGGTCGCTGCCGGTATCACCATTTTTTCCAGGGCATTTACCTTGCGCTGTGTTCGTCTCACTTCGCGGGCGAGCCGCCATGTAATCGTTCTGATTGCCGCAAGTTCTGTACAAATTTTCAAAAGCTCGAAGAATTCTATCACGGTTTCGTCACATTCTGCAAATGAATTTACATGGGAATATTTCAATTCTACCGAAGGAATCTGCACTTCAAGACCGGGGAGCTTCATTCCGGCGGTTACCACTTGTTTTTCGGTTGATTCATATTGATAAAAAACATTCTGAGCCAGCCTGTGAGCGCGTTCCCTTCCGACCACAACGAGCATTCGTTTTAAGCACGGGTAGGCGGTTTCCACGCGCTTATCAAGATCTTTTTCGAGGATTTTTACAAGCTCAACTTTCCGCATCAGCTCCGACACAAGAATCTCGCGTTTTTGTTCAAGTAGATCATATCCTTCGCAGGCAAGGTTAAGTCTTTCTTTAACCTTTATCAGATTACTTTTTGTCGGGGCAATTTGTTCATGCGCCATAATAAAATTATACCGTAAAACCTGCCGCCTATGCAAAGAAGTTATTCGTTAATATAATGATGATTGAACAGCGAGGAGTGCGAAGTGATTTATACCAGGCTTGGCGATAACGGCGAGACTATGGATTTAACAGGGGCGAAAATACCCAAGAGCAGCGCGGTGATTCATCTTATCGGCGTTATAGACGAGCTTGATACTCATCTTGGATTGGTAAAAGCGATGTTATCCCATGTTGACGCGTGGCAGTATTCGTGGCGTACAGCCTGCGCTTTTATCGAGAAAATCCAAAAAAATTTGATGAAGCTTATGTCTCATGTCTCTGATTCAAAAAATGAAAAATATTTTTTATCAGAAAACGATGTTGCGGTTTTGGAAAAAGAAATTGATACGCTTGCGAAAAATATTCCAAATTTAACGTCATTTGCAATACCGGGCAAAAATATTATCGAAGCGCAGATACAGCTTGCAAGAGCAGTCGCAAGAAGAGCGGAGCGTTATTTTTTCGGAGTTAATCAAAAATTGCCGATGTGTAATGCCGCGGGAAATTATTTAAACAGGCTTTCTGATTATTTATTCGCGCTGTCTCAGCAGGAATCACTGGTAAACGTCAATTTCATAAATCAAATCACCGGTGTATAAATCATAAACGCGCCTTTTAAAACACGAAGGTATTTGAATATTTCCGACCTTTCCATCGCCGAATTCGTCAACGATTATTATCACTCTTACAAACAAATATTCCGAAGCGAGTCTTCTGGTTTCGTTTTCTGTTACAAGCCATTCGCTCCTGTTAATATTGGGAAGCTGCGGCCATATATTCGCGATAAAAAAAGTCATAAGAGCGTTCTCGTAAGTGTCGTTAAAATCAGCGTTAGGCGCCATGTGTCCCCTGTCATAGCCTGAATGAGTATAATCGCCGTGATGGGGAAGCGAGTATCCGTTTGCAGCTAACAGTTCCTGCAGAACGCCGCCGTCTCTGTCCTGCGTAAAAGACGCGCGCGGTCTTCTTGTCCCTGTAGCTTCGGCTCTCTCTTTTGTTAAAATATATTCGATTATGTGCGGTCCCAGATTAACCGCGTCGTAACATCCCATGTAAAGAATTTCTTCCTCGTTAGAAACATTAAAATCAAAATGCCCCTCCATGTCGCACGCTAGTGCATTTACTGTTAAAAATATAAAGAAGAAGATTAACCACAGAATTACACAAATATTTTTTCGAGAAATCCTAATTAATTTCATTTAAGTAATCAATGAAAGCGGGGACTTCCGCGGGGATGATTTTTGCGTCTATCGTTCGCTTCATGGCATTGGTTAAGGATTCAGGTATCGGAGGCAGTCCTATCAATGAACCTACTACTTCAGAAAATTTCGCAGGATGTGCGGTGCCGAGTATTCCTATAGCGCCTGCGTAATAAAGATCTCTGTCGATCGTTTTTCCTCTTATAAGTTTATCTACGCCTTTCCAGCCGACCGCGCTGTGAGGATCGAGAAAGTAACCGGTTTCTTCGTGGACACTTTTAATTGTTTCGAGTGTTTCTTCGTCAGAAACTGATACGCCGTAAATGATGTCCCGCATTTCATCCCACGAAAAATGTGCCGACATTCTTTCAAAGTTGCTGGGATCTCCTACATCCATCGCGTTTGAAATTGTCGCCTGCGATTCGCGCGCATGATAATCACCTGTTTCCAAAAATTCCGGAATTGTTTTATTTATGTTTGTCGCGGCGACAAAAAGTTTTATCGGCGCGCCCATTTTTTTCGCGTAAAGACCGGCGGTTAAATTTCCGAAGTTGCCGGAAGGTACGCATAAAATTACAGGCAGCTGCATTCCCTGTCTTTGTAAATCCACATCTTCGGTTTGACCTTTTCTTTTTTTAAGACGAGGCGTCGCGTTACCGTCAGGATCGGAAAGCCCGGAATGAATTCTTCCCGCAGCCGATGAATAATAAACTGCCTGCGGTATAAGGCGGCTTATATTGATAGAATTCGCCGAAGATAAAGACATTTGTTTTTTTAAACCTTCGTCGGATAAAACCGCTTTGACTAACCGCTGGCAGTCGTCAAAATTTCCTTTCACCGCAACCGCGCTTATGTTTTTTCCGAGACCTGCGATTTGCCTTTCCTGAAGCGCGCTGACTCTTCCCTGAGGATACAGCACTGTAACATTGATTCCGGGAACATCGAAAAAACCGTCTGCAACAGCTCCGCCCGTATCGCCGGATGTCGCGACTAATATTCTTAAAGGCCGGTCTTTTCCGCGGCGCAGATGCGAAAAAGCGCGGGCCATAAACCGCGCGCCGAAATCTTTAAAAGCCGCTGTCGGTCCGTGAAAAAGTTCAACAGAATATCTGTCTCCGACATAAACCGTGGGAGCGGTAAACGTAAACGCCGACTGTACAATGTCAGATAACGCGCTGTCATCGATCACTTCATGAACAAACGGTTTTATTGTTTCAAAAGCTATGTCGAGAAAATTCATGGTATCAAGCGAAGAGCGGACATTCGCGGAATATTGAGGGATTACTTCGGGTACAAAAAGACCCCCGTCTGGAGCAAGACCAAGGAGAGCGGCTTCGGTAAAATTAACCGATATATTTTTATTTCTTGTGCTGTGATAACGCATAGATTATTTTATCATATAGGTGCAATTGACATAAAGGGGTTTTGCCTGTAATATTGTATTTTCAAGGAGAAAAAGTGGCAAAAGAAGAAGCGATAGAAGTGGAAGGTATTGTCAGGGAAGCGCTTCCCAACACAATGTTCAGGGTAGAATTGGATAATCAAAACGGACATCTTATATTGGCTCACCTGTCCGGTAAAATGCGAAAACATTATATCCGTATAGTTCCCGGCGACCGGGTCAGAGTCGCGTTATCTCCGTATGATCTAAGCAGAGGCCGTATTATTTATCGCGAACGTTAACAGATTTCAGTATATTCATAAAAGAGAGGTTGATTATGGCTGACGATATTATTTACATCAATGTTGAGGAAGGCTCAAAAAGAGTGATGAATAACACAAAACTCTACGCAAAGCTGCTTGTTAAGTTTAAAGAAGATCAAAGTTTGAATCAGATGGATGCGGCTCTTACCGAAGGTGATTCGGAAAAAGCGCGTACCGCCGCTCATACATTAAAAGGACTTGCGGCTAATCTTTCGCTGACAGAATTATATAAGCAGGTCGCGGAGCTTGAAGGTCAAATTAAAGCGGGTTCCGTAAACAGTGATCAGCTGCCGTTAGTCAAAAATGTCTACGAGCGTACCATTATCGAATCTGAAAAGGTTATAACGCAATATGCCTGAAAAAAAACAAACTGTATTAGTTGTTGATGATGTTGACGCCAATGTCATGATTCTCGAGGAAATATTAAAAAACGATTACGATATTTTAACCGCGTTTAACGGCATGGAAGCGCTTGAAAAATTAAAAACCGCGGATACTCTTCCAAAGATAATTCTTTTGGATGTTCAAATGCCGCACATGAACGGCCGCGAATTTTTTGAAATTTTAAAAACCGACAAAACATTTAAACGGATACCCGTTATTTTTATTACAATAGAAAATGATTCCGAATCGGAACTGCTTGACGCGGGCGCCGTTGATTTTATTAATAAACCGTTCGCCCCCGAAATTGTAAAGCTGCGCGTAAGAAATCAAATCGAATTAAAAAATTACAGCGACAACCTTGAAAGTATGGTCGCGGAAAAAACAGCCGAAGCCACTAAAACGCTTGACAGCGCTCTTCAGGGTCTTGCGAACGTAATTGAACACCGCGATCTTGAATCGGGAGAACATGTAAAGCGGACTCAGCTTTTTGTAAAAGCGTTAATCGATTATTTAATAGAAACCGATTCCGTATACTCCGAAGAATTAAAAAAACTCAAGCCCGATATTATCATGAAGTCGATGGCTTTGCATGATGTCGGAAAAATAGCGATACCGGACAGAATTCTTCTTAAACCCGGAAAGCTCGATCCAGACGAATACGAAATAATGAAAACTCACACAACCCGCGGAATGGAAATTATCGAAGAACTCGGCGATATTAATACTTCGCTTTATTTAAAACACTGCGAAGATATTTGTTACGCGCATCACGAGCGCTGGGACGGAAAAGGATATCCGCGTCAGTTAAAAGGAAACGAAATTCCTTTATCCGCGCGGCTTGCAGCGTTAGCTGACGTTTACGACGCTCTTGTCTGCGCGCGCGTTTATAAAGCCGCCATGCCTTACGAAGAAGCAATAAGAATCATCCGCGAAGGGAAGGGTACTCAGTTTGATCCAGTAATCGCCGACGCGGTAGAAAAAATTCAAGATAAGTTCAGGGAAATTTCTCAAAAATATCAATAAAGAGGTAAATTATGGATTTTTCATCTAACATCGGAAATCTTGCGTTTTTGGCGGACGCGAAAAGCCGCTCGATCAGTCCTGAAAATTTAAAAGGAGAAAAAGGCGGCGGCGGAATGTGCGAGCTGGAAAACGGCTCGGCAAGAAACGCTGCGCGCGATCTCGGCAAGGGCTGGAAGGTAAATCCTTTTGTCAATATAAAACCTCATGAAGTCTTGGAAATAGCAAACATCGAAGGAAGCGGCGTTATTCAGCACATCTGGATGACACCGACAGGAAAATGGCGTAACGCGATAATCAGATTTTATTGGGACGGACAAACGCAGCCGTCTGTTGAATGTCCTGTCGGAGATTTTTTCTGTTCGGGATGGCAGTGTTATAACCAGATTTCTTCGCTTGCTGTCTGTGTAAATCCCGGCAGCGCTTTTAACTGTTACTGGAATATGCCATTCAAAAAAAACTGCCGCATTACAATCGAAAATATCGGCGAAGATAATATAACATATTTTTATCAGATTGATTATATGCTTTGCAAAGTCCCTGATGAATGCGCTTATTTCCACGCGCAGTTCAGAAGATCAAATCCTCTTCCGTACAAAACCGATCACGTAATTCTTGACGGTGTAAACGGCAAAGGTCAGTTTGTGGGAACTTATATGGCGTGGGGAGTGAACAACAACGGCTGGTGGGGAGAAGGCGAAATTAAATTCTTCATGGACGGCGACAAAGAATATCCGACAATCTGCGGAACCGGAACCGAAGATTATTTCTGCGGCTCTTATAATTTTGAAGACCCTTATACCCACGATAAATATTTATCTTTTTCGACTCCGTATACAGGTTTTCATGAGATAAGGCAGGACGCGCTTTTTACAAGCCAGAAACGTTTCGGCATGTACAGATGGCACATAACAGACCCGATCCGTTTCGACAAGGATTTAAAAGTCACAATTCAGGCGCTTGCATGGCGCGAGGGCGGCCGTTATCTGCCGCTGCAAGATGATATTTCTTCCGCCGCTTTCTGGTATCAGCTTCTTCCGACAGCTCCGTTTCCGGCGCTGCCTTGCAAGGATTATCTGGAAGTTATTTAAGACTGTTTTACTTATTTTCTTTTATTAATAAATATTTTCGCAGTATTTTAAAAAACTCGTCAATATCAAGCGGCTTGCCTAGATGATCATTCATTCCCGATTCAAGGCATTTATTAATGTCTTCCTTAAAAACGTTAGCTGTCATGGCAATTATCGGAATACCCGAAGGGTATTCCGATAATTGCTTGGGAGTTTGCGCAGCAAACTCCATGCAATTTTGCGCAGCGCGATTTTGTTCAAACTCGCGGATTTTTCGGGTGGCTTCGAAACCGTCCATTAAAGGCATCTGTAAATCCATCAGTATTAAATCGTATTCACCGGGAGACTTTTGATACATCTTGACGGCTTCTTCTCCGTTCTCGGCATAATCAACTTCCAGCTGCGAGGGCTCCACAAGCACCGAAACTATTTCGCGGTTAATTTCTACATCTTCAGCTAACAGTATTTTATACCCTTTGAAAATTTCGCTCTGTTTGATGTTTTTGTCTTCCTGATGTTTGTCTATTCCGATTGATTCGGTTATTATATCGGCAATTGAAGATGGAAACAGCGGTTTTGACAAAAATTTGTCAACGCCGGCTTTTTTCGCTTCTTCGGCGATAGTGCTCCATTCGGCTGCGGAAATCATTATAACAATTGTTTGTTCCGGCGATTTGGATTTCGATTTTATTTCTCTTGCAAGCGCAATTCCGTCAACGCCCGGCATTTTCCAATCAACAAAATATATGTTGTAACTGCCGTTAATGCCGATAAGAGTCAGAGCTTCCTGCGCGTTTAACGCGGTGTCGCAGTCCGAACCGAAACTTTGTATTACATCTTTAAAATAATCAAGCACTTCCTTGTCGTCATCAACAGCCATTATTGTGACATTGCTCCAATTTATTCCTGCTTCGTTTAAGTTATGCGCAATTTTTTGTCCGCGTTTGGCTTTAAACGTAAACGAAAATGCCGAGCCTTTGTTGATTTCCGATTTTAATTCTATGTTTCCGCCCATCATTTCCACGATTCTTTTTGATATTACAAGCCCGAGCCCTGTGCCGCCGTATTTGCGGGATGTTCCGACATCAGCCTGCTGAAAAGAATTAAAAAGTTTTTTCTGCTGCTCGGGAGATATTCCGATTCCCGTATCTTTAACCGTTATCTGAATAGTGTATTCATCGTTAATTTTTTCCAAAAATCTGGTTTCGAGTTTTACCGATCCTTCCTCGGGCGTAAATTTTACCGCGTTGCTTAAAAGATTTGTTATCACCTGAGCAAGACGCTGGTCATCGCCGATTAAATTCCCTGGAATTGATTTGTCGATAAAAACAGAAAGCTTCTGCATTTTTTCGTCGGCTTTGAAAGAAATTATGTTCATAACGCGCTGAAGCATTTTTTCAAAATCAAACTCTTCGCGCGAAAGTTCAAGTTTATTCGCTTCTATTTTAGACATGTCAAGAACATCGTTAATTACACCTAACAGATGCTTTGAAGCGTTTTCGATTTTGTCAAAACAATAATCCTTGCGCTTTAATTCTTCCGCGGATTTTCCGATAACAGTCATGCCGATAATCGCGTTCATCGGAGTGCGGATTTCGTGCGACATATTGGAAAGGAAAGTGCTTTTTGCTTCTGAAGCCGAAGTGGCGCTGACTAAAGCGTCTTCGAGATTTTTGGTAAGTTCCTTGTAATCGCGAAGGTCGTATAAAAATCCCAGTCCGATAAATTCATCTTCGTCTTCCACGCGGATCAAAGTAACTTCGCACGGGACAGGTTCTCCTTTGGCTGTTATATGCGGCCATTCGGTTTTTACGATTTCGCCTGATATAGCGCGGCTCATATTGTTAAGCGCTTCTTTAAGCGCAAGCCGTCCGCCGGGAAGATACTCCGGAGAAAAATCATCAAAGTAACGTTCCACAACATGTTCTTTTGTAGAGTCAAACATTTTTACAATAACATCATTGCAATCGGTAACTCTCGGAGGATTGCCTTTAAAAATTGCCATGCCGATAGGAATGTTTTCGATAATCACTTTATTTAAACGCGCGGCTTTTCTGATTTCGATTTCCATTCCTTTGATCTTCCGAAGATCGTACGCGAATGCAAGTCCTAAATATTTATTTTCGGTTTCGATACATGTCATGGTAATTTCGCACGGAATTATTTCGCCTTCAAGATTTTTATGATTATATTCAACCCGCAACACTTCGCCTGTGGTCATTACTTTTTTCATCGCTTCAAGAGCTTTATCCATCGATCTTGAACCGTCGGGCTGATACTCCGGTGAAAACTCCGGAAAGTTTTTTATATAATACTGTTTTGATGCTCCGCAGATATAAAGCATTTCTTCGTTACAATCGATAATATTAATATTTTCGTCAAAGATTGTAAGACCGAATGGAGCTGATTTTAATATTGCCTGGTTAAACTTATGAGCAAGACTTGTGTCGCGATCTATTTCGGCGCGTAAAAGCGCGTTTTCATATTCCAGAGCTTTAATTTTTTCCATTAAGCCGCTGACAGAATCCATTTTATCCTCCGGCGTTTACTCTGAAAAATTATATCACGAAATTTATTTTAAATAACTCTTTAACTGTAAAATTAATTCGTTAAGGTCAATCGGTTTTCTGATATGTCCGTTCATGCCGGCTTCGAGGCATTTTTCCACATCCTCGCGGAAAACGTTAGCTGTCATTGCAATTATCGGAATACCAGGAGGGTATTCCGATAATTGCTTAGGAGTTTGCGAAGCAAACTCCGCGCAATTTAGCTTGGCAGTTTGCGAAGCAAACTCTGCGCAATTCTGATTGGGAGTTTGCGCAGAAGAATCTGCGCGATTTTTTTCGAACTCTCTGATTTTACGCGTTGCCTGATAACCGTCCATTTGCGGCATTTGTATATCCATAAAAATTAAATCATATTTTTCCGGCGACTGGCAATACATGCGCAGAGCGGCTTCACCGTTTTCGGCGCATTCGATTGTAAGATTCGATGATTCAAGCAGCGTCATGACAATCTCGCGGTTTATTTCTACATCTTCAGCTAACAGAACAGTCTTTCCCGAAAAATCATCTGATAAATTATTTTGTATGTCCGATTTTTCATCAAGTTTTTCTTTTTCTTCTTTTGAGCCGCGCTTTAATAAGATATTAAATACAAAGGTCGCTCCCTTTCCCAGTTCCGACTCTACGCAGATTTCGCCGTCCATAAGCTCTACTATCCGTTTAGAAATCGAAAGCCCAAGCCCTGTTCCGCCGAAGTTACGTGCAATGCGCGCGTCAGCCTGTTCGAATGACGCGAACAAACGCTCTATTTGATCTTCGGAGATTCCTATCCCCGTGTCGGAAACGCTGATTATAAGCCGGCACATGCTGTTTTTTTCGGATATAAGCCGAGCGTCAATATCGACGGAGCCTTCTTCGGGCGTAAATTTCGCAGCATTGGAGAGCAGATTTGTAATAACCTGCGAAAGTCTCTGATCGTCACCGACTAGAATTTCGGGTATTTCTTTTTCGACGCGGACATTGAATTTAAGGCGCTTTTCGTCTATACGCGGCTGGATAATGTCCGTAACTTTCTGCAGCATTTCCCTGAAGTCAAAATCTACAGGCGATAATTCCAGTTTATTTACTTCTATCTTTGACATGTCGAGTATGTCGTTAATTACACCTAACAGATGCTTTGACGCCGCCACTATTTTATTAAACGCGTTGTCCTTTTTATCAATATCAGCGGACATTTTACCGATAGTGGTCATTCCGATAATTGCGTTTAACGGCGTGCGGATTTCGTGGCTCATATTGCTTAAAAAAATTGTTTTTGCCTTGTTTGCTTCTTCCGCTTCCACTCTTTGCTGTTCTTTGCGCAGTAACATTTTTTTAGATTCCGTCATGTCAATTACGGCTCCGGCGATATGAACCGCGTTACCGTTTTTATCGCGGATAGCTTCGCCGCAAGCGCGGATATATTTGTATTCGCCGTTTTTGCATAACATACGGTATTCGACATCGTAAGGAGTGCTGCCGGTTGTATCTTCTAAATGATTCTTAATCGCAAGACGCGCCGCTTCCTTTTCGTCAGGATGCAGCTTATCGCTCCAGCCTTCAAGCGAGTCGGGAAAATCCGATGTGTCCGAATAGCCGAGCATATACCGAAATTCGTTTGACCATGAAAATACATTTGCCGGGTGAACGGGACTGTTATCTGTTATTTTTACGTCCCATAAACCTATTTTTGTCGCGTTAACAACAGCGTTTAATTTTTTTATCTGTTGTTCGCTTTTTTCATGTATGCGCGAAAGTTCCATTTCTCTTTCGCGGATATTTGTCATGTCGTAAACATAACCGACTATCGCGTAACTTTCTCCGTAAGGAATTTTTTTAAAGTTAACATCGAGGCTGCGAAAACATCCTTCAAGTATAAGCCCAGTTTCGAAGCGGACTGTGCCTTCGGCCGCGGCAATTTTTAATTTTTCGATTAATGTGTTTGATTCCCGCCCGTCGGGCTGAATATGAGGCAGGGTTTCGGCAATTTTCGGCGCGAACCCCTGGAGCATTTCATCTTTTGTATTAAAACCCATAAAATTTATCGCCGCGAGATTGCAGTCAATTAACTGATAATCTTTATTAAAAAGAATATTTATATACGGATTTGCGTCTAACATTAAACGTATCCGGTAATCAGCTTCGCGGGTTTTTTCCATATTGATTAACTGCGTATGACTGCGGATATTTTCCGCGTGTTCCTGCCTTGCGTCTTCTGTCTGCTTAACAAGGCAATTGCCGGGAATGCTGACGTTAAGCGCAATTTTTCTTGCCATGCGCCTGCACGTTTCGCTTCCGCACGCTCCGCAGTCAATGTTCTGTTTTTTATAATTATTTTTATTAAGCAGCGTAAAAGCACGGTCTATATCAGCTTCCGTTATTTCAGGAATTTTCATTACAACAGGCTTATACTTTCTTGTAAAGAGATTAAAATCAAGGGTATCATCGTATTTTTTATATAAGGATTGATAATAATTTTTTTTATTTGTATCGTTGGCTCTCATTCTTTTGTTATTCATTCTTTTGTCTATTTCGAAAATATTTGTGTTATGTGAATACGCGGGTCCTAGATTACAGCCTTCGGCGCAGTTAAGAACATCGTAAATATCAGGAAGAAATTCCTGCGAAGTCTTTGCGTATTTGTCAAGTTTATCGTAAATATTAACCCCTTCGCTTTTTGCGATATGCAGTTTCTTGCCTAAAAAATATTCGATATTTTCTTTAAGTCCTCCCGGCATCGGAAAAAGGGATCCAAGTCCGCTCTCCAGATGATCAAATTGAATTTCTTTCTCCGGAAGGGAGATATTGTTATCTGTTAAATATTTTATCAGCGAAGCGAAAGTTACATTGTACTGCGCGAGTTTTGTGTCGTTAAACTCATTTTTTTTTGCAAGACACGGCGAGAGAGCGGCGATATTATCCGTGATGCCCGCGTAATTTTTCATATATATCGAAACGCACGCCATCGGGCTGTGTATCGGAGAAAGCTTATCCAGAAGATCATGCCTGTACATTTCGCAGTAAGAAACAATCGCAGGACAAGGCTGAGTGATAAGAGGAGTTCCTTTAATGGCTTTATTTTCGATATATTTGATGTGCGCCCAAATACATATATCGGCGCCGAGCGAAACATCATAAATCATTTTAACGCCGATGCTTTTTAAATATATAAATAATTTTTTATATTCAGGAAAATTCGTTCTGATGGAAGGAGCGGCTATAACCGATATGGGAAAGCCTTTTGAAAGGTCATAAAAAAAACGTTCGGTATCATCGACAAAATATCTTGCGTCATGTTTACATGCCGTGATGCAGCGGCCGCATGCAATGCATTTTTCATGATCGATTTTTACTTTAATGCTTCCGATACTATCCTGATAAGTTATATTTGTCGTTTCCATCGGACATTCGCGGACACACCTGTTGCAGCCGGTGCAGAAATCGTTTTTTGATTTGATAATTTCTATCATAATATAACCGTATTATTGTATTTTTTTCTGACAGATACAATTATAATGTGTATTCATAATACTATCAAGTTGTAATATTCGTCTGTGTAAACAGAAAATGTATAATAACAGCGGCAAAGCCGGTTTGTAAATTAAAGAGATATTTTAATTTTAACTGTTGATTGGAGGTGAGGGGAGTCGAACCCCTGTCCCAATACGCGAAACATAGACATCTACAGATTTAGCCGTTTATTAAATTGTCGGGACAAGCTTGGCTAAACGGCGCGCGGCTAATCCTTATTCCGGGAAATCTCGTCATGCCGTCTCCGGAAACGGCGGAATGACCAGCTCTGATTGCGACGCAGGAGCTGCTCCTCAGAGCGGCGGAACAGTCCCACGCGGTTACGCAGCTAAGGCGTAATCGTAACTGACATTTTTATTGGCAGTTAAATTTTTGCCCAATCAGGAGATGAGCGCTCCATCTGCAGCCTATACCCCGAAGACGTACCAGTCGAAACCGGTGCAC
>JGI24695J34938_10000673_pt1 | contig 32282 bp, 28 predicted proteins | sample TergutCo191P3_FD_34938 | JGI IMG/M metagenome (IMG submission 34938)
TTAAAATCATTATTTGAACTTGGACGCGCAAAATATTTAGTGGAAACTTTATTGCTTACTACAAAAATTTGCACAACGGCAAAAATACCGTCAAAAAACCCCGATTGGGCGTATCGTTCAATTTGATCAAATGCCTGATGATAACCGTCTTTGGCATATTCACTTTTTAATTCGATATGTATAACAGGCAGCCCGTTAATAAGTAAGGTAACATCACCTCGTTTAACAGTACCGAAAGTTTCAGGCACAATTTGATTTACAACCTCATAACTTGAAATACCGCCGGCAATATCTTTGTTACTGAACAACGTGAGTGAAACATTACCTTTAGACAAGCCTTCCTGTCCGGCAGGAAGGCAATCCCGCTCAATGGCAATCTGAGCTATTCCATTCTCTCCGCGCAGCCATTGTGAAGCTAAAAAAGGCGTATGCGTTAAACGTTTAAATTCATTTTTAACTTGTGTAAATTCGTTATCAGTTAGAAGGATGCCTTCCAATGGGGCAACATTGATTCTGTTAATATGCTCACGAAGATTGTCCCAAAGGGCGGTTTCCGTTTTTATATCGTTTCTGTATGTCCATTGGTTTTCACGTTCAGTGAGGATTTCAATAAGTGTATTTTCAATGTACGCTTCATTTTTCATAAGCTGTTCCCAGAATAACATACAATTACTGTAAATGTAATTATCATTGACGCTATTTGCACTAAACCTTCAAATCCATTACAATTGGAACCATGAATTCCGCGATAGAGATATTAAAGACAAGAGGTTTTCTTCAACAGTGCACTGATGTTGAAGGTTTATCCAGATTAATGGACGAAGGGCCGGTTACGTTTTATGAAGGGACAGATCCTACAGGGGGAAGTTTGCACATAGGGCACATGGTTCCCTATTTCGCTTTCCGTCATCTGAGAGATGCAGGCCATAAGGGAATTGCCCTGCTGGGAGGCGGTACAGCCCGGATTGGCGATCCTTCTGGTAAATCAGAGACGCGAAAAATGCTCAGTTATGAGCAGCTTGATGAAAATACCGAATCAATCCGCGGACAGCTTGACCGGTTTGTCGGCTTTGACAGCAGCACCGCTTTTCCTGTCAATAACAAGGATTGGCTTGCCAATCTGAACTACATTGATTTTCTGCGCGATATCGGCAGCCACTTTTCCGTAAACAGAATGCTGAGTTTTGAATCTTACAGGATGCGGCTGGAAACCGGTTTGTCTTTTATTGAATTTAATTACCAGCTTTTACAGAGTTTTGATTTTCTGGAACTATACCGCCGCCATGGCTGCCGTTTACAGATAGGCGGCGATGATCAATGGGGGAACATTGTCGCCGGCGTTGAATTAATCCGCCGCGTCGAAGGCGCTGAGGTTTTTGGCATTACATTCCCTCTTGTTACCACTTCGGACGGAAAGAAAATGGGAAAGACTGAAAAAGGCGCGCTCTTCCTTGATCCCGCCAAAACCGCTCCTTATGATTTTTTCCAGTACTGGCGCAATGTGCATGATCAGGATATCCTTCGCTTTTTATTAATGTTCACCTTCCTGCCTGAAGATGAATGCCGGACGTTATGCGAAACAGGAAGAAATCCCAATGACGCCAAGGAGCGGCTCGCGCTGGAAGTAACATCGCTTATTCACGGCAGGGAAGAAGCTGACAAAGCTCTCTCCGGCGCGAAAGCGGCTTTTGGCGGCGGTAAAGCCACAGGCGGCGATAAATCTGCCATGCCTGCGGCGGCTCTGGCGCGCGCGCGTTTTGAAAAAGGTTATAACATAGTGGATCTTTTCTGCGATGCGGGATTAACACCTTCCAAAAGCGAAGGCCGCCGCCTCGTTCAGCAGGGCGGAGCGTTTGTTTCAGCTAACGATGGCGGGTTATCCGCGATTAACGATCCTGCCGCTCTCATTGGCGCGGATTTGCTCAATGAAGAAGGCGAAATTACCCTGCGCGCGGGCAAAAAAAGATATTGTCTGGTTACTGCGAAAATGTGATTTAATAAATGTATATTTTAAGGTTTCCTGCTTTACTCTATGCAAATTTAAATATTACCGGAAAAATAAATACTACAATAAATGACCACACAAAATAAACCGGTAAGTATTTAAAATTATTTTCTGTCCCTTTTTTATACTTCCGGAAGACAATAGAAATTATATGTCCCAGCATTACTATATTTGTACCAAGCAATGTTATCTTATTCGGTGTTATTCCGTATTCATTTATCCTGTAAATTACTGCAGAAAGGGTTACGATATTCAGTATTATGGTAATAACCGGCAGGATACAGGAGCACCAGTAAATAAATTTATTATTGATGTTATTTATGCCAGTGAATACCAGAATACAAATAACTATAATATTCATAATATTATATATTACGAATATTTCCCTATCCTCGTATGGTTTTGTGTTATTGAATATTGATATTACTCCAAACACGAATAAAGAAACCAAAACAATTGGCAAGAATATGTTTGCGATTATTATTGACAATTTTATTTTATTGTAATTTTCAATTACCAGCAATGATATAAACGGCGAAGCGGCAACTCCGAGAGTCGCGATATTTTTCATATAAAACGCCTGGGTGTCTATTATAATGGCGTTGAATAATGCTATTGATAGGCCAACAATGACCATTCCGCCAATAATAAACATTGTTGACCAAACAATGATCTCGCCGCATTTTTCCAGAAAAATACCGTAATCAGGCTTTTTAAAATCATAATTTGACTGAGACAATAAAACAAAAAACCATAATAATACCAGCATGAAATAAAAGGCATTATCCAGGGATTGTGAAATCGCCTTGTCCGGCAAAATAAAAAAATAAAAATACAATATCAAGCCGGGGATAAAACATTTAATAATTTCCTTTACTTTAATTGTTTCAAACATGAAAAACAGGGACAATGCAATGGATGCTATTATTGGAACCGCTCTTATAATATTAATATTATCTTTTAAAGTATCTGTAAATATTAGCCGTAACGGTATCCATGCAATTATTATAAGAAATGCTGTAAAGATATACTTTCCTGTATTTCTCTTTGGATTAACGCGCCTGTAAAATAACCGCGCATACCAATATTTAATTATTATGTCTGAATTTTCATTATGCATTATTTTAATGGTTTCAGAAAATTCTCTTTTATTGGATTGGTATAAATCCTCTAATATATCAGGATTACCAGTATTTTTTATAATTATTTCGTTATTTATTTCCACAATTAAACCTTAACGGATAAAGTGGGTGAATACCCTTGTTTCTTTTTCAGGAAGTCCGTAGTGTTCTTTGCCAAGAGCTATGCTCTTTATCAGGAACGCCATATTTCTTCCCAAAACGCGCATTGTCTGCATTCCTTCCTCATCTTTTAAAACATCATTTGATATGTGGCCGTGAACCTCATTCCAGTACTGGCTGGACGCGACAGGCATACCAGATATAGTAAAATATTTGTTCAATACGTCAAATGTTGATGAACAGCCGGCTCTCCTTGCCGCCACAACGGCAGCGCCTACTTTCATTGTTTTATCAAAGGAAGCGCTGAAGAAAAGCCTGTCCAAAAAGGATATAACACTGCCGTTAGCTGATGAGTAATACACAGGAGAGCCGATTATCATACCGTCGCATTCAGCGAAAATCGGAGCTGTTTCGTTAACCAGATCATTGAATACGCATTTTTTTAAATCGCCGCATTTTCGGCAGCCAATACAGCCTCGAATGTCTTTATCGCCCACATGGACAAGTTCTGTTTCAATTCCGTTTCCTTTCAGGGTTTGCGCAACTTCGTTCAGCGCTGTAAAAGTACAGCCATTCGCGTTTGGGCTGCCGTTTATTATTAATACTTTCATTTTTTCAACCTTCCTTATTATAAGTGTATGTTAACTGTGAATCCAGTTACTCCTCCAATATATTTTTTATTTTTATTTCCAGTGATCGCCGGCAGTTGATGTTTAGCGCTATCCTTCCAACGCCTCCAAAAATTTGCCGTTTTTCCAGTTCCCTTCTATGGTTCTGCCGTCAGCGTATGTTATTTTACCTTTGCCGTGCGGGGTTCCGTTAACAATTTCGCCTTCATAAAGAACGCCGTTTTTACCTGTAATTTTTCCTATATATGGAATCATCTTTTGATTGGGCTCGATCACTATATTTTTGATGTTAGCGCCCATGTTTAATAACATTTCAATATTTTTCGCGTCATATCCCGCATGTATCGCAAGCACCGCGTTTTTTTGAATTGTTTTTAGTATCATTCTCTTTTTATTATTTTCAAGATTAATGATATTTGACAATATTCTGTCAATTACAAGGGCATCCATCCCGTTGCAGGTCAATTTTAATCCAAGTTCCATTATGTCTCTTTGGTTTAATTTTTCCGCGTCAATGTAATCATCCAAACAAAGCATCCCCTCTTTGAGGGTTTTATCGCTGATAAACAGGGTTCTTTCAAGGATACGGTTGAATTCTTTATTAAAATCTTCATAAACCGTAATAATCCTGTCGTCTTCATTTATATTATCAATATTCACAAATGAGCTTAACAGCAATGCAAGTACTATTTTATTATACCCTTGTTGTATCGCAAGGACAGCGGTTTTTTGAACTGTTTTTAATATTTTTTTCTGATTATCATTTTCAAGACTAATAATATTTGATAATACGCTGTCTGTTATATAATCATGAATTTTATCATAAATTAATTTTAGCCCGAATTCCATCACATCATTTTGATTGGGTTTATTTACATCTATGTAATCTTTCAGAACAATAAGACCTTTACGGCGGGTTTCCTCACTCAGCAGCATGGCTTTTTCGAATATGCTTTTAAATTCGTTTTTGAAGTCTTCATTGGTCATGTATTACTCCTGCCAGAGCGGCATCTATAAAATAATTACGCGGACAGTATTAACAGGATTCAAACTCTGTAATGGAAGACCTGCGACAAGAACGATTTTTTCAGAGACTTTCGCGATTCCTGTATCCAGCGCGGCCTTAATTGAGCTTTCAATCTTGCTCTGCGTTTGATCTGCGATTTGCGAATAAAATGGGCAGACGCCCCAGTATAATTGCATTGTTCGCATTACATGATCATTCGGGGTGATGGCAAGCACGATTTGCTCCGGCCTGTATACGCTTAACAGACGCGCTGTGTTTCCGCTGAGCGTCGGCGTAATAATCGCCTTTGCGTTAATCTCTGACGATATTTCCACTCCATAGTGTGTCATGATTTTGCCCAGAACTTCGCGCTGTTTATGATTTTCTGAATGGCATTCAAAACGCATGCTTTTTATCCGGTTGCGGAATTCCTGCGAATCTTCGACAGAGTGCGCTATCTTATCCATCATTTTCACAGATTCAACAGGATACGCGCCGATTGTCGTTTCGCCTGAAAGCATGACAGCGTCTGTGCCGTCAAAGATTGCATTCGCGACGTCGGTAAGTTCCGCGCGCGTGGGGCGCGGATTTACAATCATCGACTCAAGCATCTGCGTCGCGGTTATAACAGGTATGCCCGCTTTCCGGCATTCGCCGATGATGTATTTTTGCGCGAGCGGAATCTGCTCTGTGGGAAGCTGTACGCCAAGATCGCCGCGCGCGACCATCACTCCGTCCGCGGCTTGCGCTATTTCTTTTATATTTTCAATTCCGTTTCCGTTTTCTATTTTCGCGATTATCTTTATTGATGAATTTAAGCTTTTTAGATAATCTCTTATTTCAATTACTTCATGCGGAAAACTCAAAAAACTCGCGGCGATAAAATCAACACCCATTTTAACGCCGAAAGCGATATCCTCTTTATCTTTCTCGCTCATAATCGGAAGACCGGCGTGAATGCCCAGAAGATTGACATTTTTTTTACTGCCGATAACAGCCGTATTATTGGCGCGGCAGTTGATGATACAGCCGTTTACGCCTAAAACTTCCAGGTCAAGAAGCCCGTCCGCTATTAAAACATGATGTCCGCCTTTTAATTTATCAGGCGCTTCTTTCCATGAGATGGAGATACGCGCGGGACTTTCTTCCTTTCCATGAACCGCGGCGGCGGTATTACAGCCGTCTACAGTTACCGAGACAAGATCATCCTTGTTAATTGTAACTTTTTCATCATTTTCTGTTAAACCAGTCCGTATTTCAGGGCCTTTGGTGTCCAATAAAATAGCGACAGGGAGTCCCAGTTCGGCGGAAACTCGTTTAACGCTTTCCATTTTAACTTTGTGTTCTTCGTGGCTGCCATGGGAAAAATTAAAACGGGCGATATTCATTCCCGCGAGGATTAACCTGCGGATTACTTCATCATCAGAAGACGCCGGACCAAGGGAACATACTATTTTCGTTTTTCTTGTCTGCATAATGTATAATTATATGAAATTTTTATGAATTGTCACGGGGGACTTACGCGGGGAAACTTTCATTTGGGAGACTGGCGCGCCGCTGTTATTTCAATTATAATTATAGAAAAAGGATAGAACGACATGAATATTGAAAGCCTTAGAACAAAACAGGTTAAAGATTTTACCGATTTTTACGGCGGGGAAGGTTTAGCTGTAATAAAGGATTATTTTGAAAATGACAATGAAGTTTTATACTTTATAATTTCCGATGCGATAAGCCGTTCCTGTTCTCACGCGGATACTGTATTGTTAAACATACTGAAAAATAAACTGAATATAAATGATATTGACAAAGAACTGTACGCAGCTCTTCGCGGTAAATTAATTGAGATATCCAATAAAGAACATTTATCAAATTTTAAACCTTTTGATTTTATTAAAAGATGCGATCCCTCTCAGGTGCTTAATTTATTGTTGATGGAAATGCCGCAGACAATCGCGGTTGTTTTATCATTTTTGGAGGCTAATACCGCAGCTTTATTATTGCAATATTTTCCGGATGAAGTTAAAAGCGATGTCGCAAGGCGGATTTCAACAATGGACAGGATTGAAACTGAAACGATCAGGGAAATTGAAAAGATACTGGAAAAAAAATTAATGGTATTGGCGCATGATGATATAGCGGATTGTCCGGGCGGCGTAGGGTCGATGGTAGAAATCCTCAATTATGTTGATCGGGATACAGAGAAGCAGATAATCGGACTATTGGAAGATGAAGATCCTGAACTGGCCGAAGAAATTAAAAGGCGGATGTTTGTCTTTGAAGATATTGTCATGCTTGATGATCGCGCTACCCAGAAATTGCTGCGTGAAGTTGATTCACAGGAGCTTGCCAAAGCTCTTAAAAGCGCTGATGTTAAGGTTCAGAATAAATTCTTCAGTAATATGTCAAAACGGGCTACGGCGATACTGAAGGAAGATATGGAGTACATGGGGCCTGTTCGGTTATCGGATGTGACAGAGGCGCAGTCAAAAATTATTTCCATTATCAGGCATTTGGAGGATATTGGCGAGATAGTTGTCGCGAAGGCAGGCGGTGATATTTTAGTGGACGCAAAAGCGCCTGAAATTCCGGCATCAGACGAAAGGAAGGAATTACCCTATAATGCCATGAGCGGCCTTATCATTAATTCCAATGAAAAAGCATTTATAATGCTGGATGATAAAACCCTGGCGGTATCGTTATTTGGAACGGAAGAGCGTCAAAAAGAAATTATTTTAAAAAAATTAAAACATGGAAAAAAAATGAATGTTATAAAAATTATCAAAGGTTTAAAAGAGATATGGTACGATGATGTTTTTGAAGCGCAGACAATGGTAATAAATATGCTTCAGAATGATTATGGTAAAGATACCAATGATTCAGATGACTTGTTTTTTGAGGAATAAATATGGCAGATGTATTATCAGCGGATGAAATAGACCAATTGCTTACCGCGATTAATAGCGGTGACGCTAAATCTGAAGAATCAAGACCCGCGGACAATGTCAGAAAAATCAGGATATATGATTTTAAGCGCCCTGACAGGTTTTCAAAGGATCAATTAAGAAATATTTCCATTGTACATAATAATTTCGCGGGATTGATAACGGCTTATACTTCCGCAAAGTGCAGAGCCATGTGCCATGCTCATGTCGCTTCTGTGGATCAACTAACTTATGAAGAATTTATCAGATCCATTCCGACACCGACCACCCTGGCGGTTATTGATATGCAGCCTTTAAACGGATACGCTGTTTTTGAAATTGATCCTGCATGTACATTCGCAATCCTGGACAGAATATTGGGCGGTCCCGGAGAATCGATTCAGCATGAACTTACCGATATAGAAAAATCATTAATGGAAGGCGTAGTTCAGAGAATAACCGGTTGTTTGCGCGAAGCATGGCAGCCGTTATATGATTTAAAACCCAAATTGGCGGAGATAAAAACAAACCCTCAGTTTGTAAATATAGTTCCGCCTTCAGAGATGGTTTTTCTTGTTACGCTGGAGTACAAGATAGGCGATGTGGAAGGTATGATGAATTTATGCGTTCCGTATTTAACAGTTGAATCAATTTTGGGAAGGTTAAGCGCAAACAGAGTCTGCAATCAGCGCGAATGTCATTCAGAAATAAGCGGTACAAAAAAAATAGACATGGATAATCTTGGCAGACTCCGAAAAACAATCAGGGCAGAATATTTAAGAAAAGAAATGACAATCGGGCAATTATCTGTTTTATTGGATGAAAAAGGAATTATTGTAATTGAAGACCGGCCTCCCCATACCGGGAAACTGTTTATGGATAATGTGTGTATCGGAGAATTCAGCGCAAACAAGGATCGCGGCTGCCAGTCGGAAAGCAGTCATATAAAAGTAAGCATTCTGGGTAAAGAATGCAAATTGGAGAAAAACTATATGGACGAAAAAAACAATGTATTGGAAACAAGCGGCGCTATAAAGGATGTTAAGGTTCAAATAATCGCAGAATTGGGAAGAACAGTATTAAACCTTGGTGAAGTATCCGCGTTGGGCAAAGGTACAATTCTGGAACTGGATAAGTTCGCGGGCGAACCCATAGATCTTTACGCGAATAATGTCAAAATAGCTGTCGGAGAAACAGTTCTGATAGATGAAAAATTTGGAATAAGAATAACAGACATTGTAAAGGCAGATTAATTAATTTTCTTCTTCTTTGATGGATATTAAATTCATTATACCTGTTTCAATACCATGTCCCATATCAGTTTTATAAAGATTAAAGTTAAGATTATCAATATCGTATAACGGATTATTTTTGTCCCTTTATGAATGACAAGCCCTGAGCCTATATATCCTCCCAACATGTTAAAGAAAGAAGCAGCAATTCCGAGCGGTATTAAAACCTTACCGTTAATCAGGAAAAGTATCAGCGCGGATAAATTTGATGAAAAATTAACCAGTTTCGCGTTACCGGCTGATATTCTGGCGTCAATTTTGGCGGCTCCGTTATACAGAAGTATTAAAAATGTTCCCGTGCCGGGTCCTGAAAAACCGTCATATCCGCCGATAAAAAAGGAAATTATAACAGAAAGTATTATGGTTTTTTTTCGGGAATAACCTGAAGATACGCTGTCCATTTCTTTTTTTCTGAATATATAAAAAGCTGTAACAGGTATAACCATGAGAAGTATCCATTGTATAACTTTTTCATTTACATAAAGCGCAAGAGATGAACCTAAAGCCGAGCCTATAAGAGCCGCCGCTATGGAAGGCAGGCATGTCATCAGGTCAACATATTTATTTTTATAATACCGTATGGACGCTATTGTAGTGCCGCCGATGGAAGACAGCTTGTTTGTGCCCAACGCGAGTTGTGGAGGAAGACCGGCCATAAGATACGCAGGCAGCGCAATTAGTCCGCCGCCGCCGGCGATTGAATCTACAAGCCCTGCCAGGAAAACAAGGGGACATACTATCAGAAAAACATTAATATCCAAGCGCCGTTACTTCCGTTAGCTGCAACTCATTTAAAAAACCTCCGGGAATCATCCGGAGGTTTTTATTAGAATTATTTTTTTCTCTATTCTCTGCCTTAAAGCCCCAGTAAATATCCGTTTAACACATTCTCAAGGTATTCCTGTTTGCCGCTTGTAATGCCGGTATTTCCGTAACCTGCGTCAGTTCCAATCTTCGCGAGCTGTTCAAGGTCAAGCTCTCCCTTGGCGAATTTCGCTCCGTCTCCGGCGCTGAATGACGCATAACGCTTTTTGATAAAGTTTGGTATAACGCCGTCAGATGCAATGCGGTTGGCTATTTCAAGGCCTATCGCGAATGCGTCCATGCCGCCGATGTGGGCGATGAAAAGATCGCTTAAGTCAACTGAATTGCGTCGGATTTTTGCGTCAAAGTTAAGGCCGCCTGTAGTAAAGCCGCCGGCTTTTAGGATCGCGTTCATGGCCAGCGCTGTTTCGTAATAACTGATCGGGAACTGATCCGTGTCCCAGCCGTTCATGGTGTCGCCGCGGTTTGCGTCTACTGAACCGAATAAACCAGCCGCCGCCGCTGTTTCAAGTTCATGAACAAAGTCATGGCCCGCGAGTTCCGCGTGGTTGGCCTCAATGTTAAGGCGGAAATCATTATCAAGGCCGTAATAGCGTAAAAACCCGATAACGGTTTCAGTATCAAAATCATATTGATGTTTTGACGGTTCCATTGGTTTTGGTTCAATATAAAACGCGCCTTTAAAACCCTGCTTGCGCGCGTAATCTCTTGCCATTATAAGGAAGCGAGCGAGATTATCTTTTTCTTTTTTCAGGTCTGTGTTAATTAGGCTCATGTATCCTTCGCGTCCGCCCCAGAAAGTATAACCCTGTCCGCCGAGTTCTATTGTCGCGTCAATCGCGGCTTTTACCTGGGTCGCGGCGAGAGCCACAACGCTGAATTCCGGATTGGTCGCCGCTCCGTTCATAAAGCGCGGATTGCTGAAAAGGTTGGCGGTTCCCCAAAGGAGTTTAACGCCGGTTGCCTTTTGCAGTTTTTTGGCCTTTGCGGTCATTGTAAAAAGATTTTTTTCACTTTCTGCGGGGCTTGCGCCTTCTGGAGCCATATCGCGGTCATGGAATGCGTAAAATTCCGCGCCCAGCTTTGTGATAAATTCAAAAGCTGCGTCCATTTTATTCGAGGCGGCGTCCATCGGAGTTTTTGCGCCTGAAATCCAGGGATGGATATGAGTGGCGGATCCAAACGGGTCTGTGCCGTCGGCGCAGAAACTATGCCAGTATGCAACCGCGAAACGAAGGTGATCCTTCATTTTCTTTTTGCCTACTTTTTTTTCCGCGTCATAATACTTGAACGCGAGCGGATTATCGCTCTTGGGTCCTTCGTAATTAATTTTTTTGATTTTGGGGAAGTATTCTTTTTCTCCCGCGTAAAAATCCGTCATAATAACCTCCGTTATCTGCTTTCTATTTATACAAAGGGCTTAAGGCCCCAAGATACCGTGAATATACCGAATACGCCCTGTTATAATTTTCCGCATCTTTTTTGTCCGGCTTAACCGTGCCGCCAAGCGCGACATGCTCATCAGCTAACGCTTCAATTGACACTGAGGCTTTTTTCGCTTTCGCGCCGGATTTTTTTTCAGGAGCGGAACCTTTGCCTTTCAGCTCCGGTTTATGATCGCCCGGTTTCTGCGTTTTAAGGCACCACAATGCCTGAATGGCGCTTCCCATCGCGGCGGCTTCGGCTCCCGCGGGAATTCTGACAGGAAGATTCATTACATTAGCTGCAATGTTCTGCCAAATCGGGCTTTTTGAACCGCCGCCTGTAAGGCGGATTTCCTTTGGCTTAAAACCAAGTTCCATAAAACCTTCAAGGCCTATTCTCATTCCAAAGATCGCGGATTCTAGAGCCGCGCGGGCGAGATTTTCTTTTTTGAAATTAGCGGCGGTAATGCCGTTTATGCTTGCCCTGCCGTTTGGCAGATTGGGCGTCCTCTCCCCATTAAAGAACGGGAGTACTACTATACCGTCCGCTCCTATTGGGGCGCTGGATGCCAATGAGTCAAAAGATTTTACATCCAGCCCCAAAAGACCGCGCATTTCTTCGCTTGCTACAGTACAGTTCATTGTGCATAGCAAGGGCAGCCATCCGCCTGATGATGAACAAAACGCGGCAAGGTTTCCTGTTGGATCTATTACAGGTTTTTTTGAAAAACCAAACAGGGTGCCTGATGTGCCAAGGCTCATAGCAAGAAAACCGTCTCTTACAGTTCCTGTGCCGATGGCGCTCATCATATTATCGCCGCCGCCTGAAGATACCAATATTCCCTTATTAATGCCGTAAAGATCAGATGCTTCTTTACTAACCTTTCCCGCTGTTTTTTCCGAAGATGTCAGCGCAGGAAGAAATTCTTCCAGGTTGGGGGAAATGTGTTTGCAGACAGCGGATGACCATTTGCGCTCACGGACATCAAAAAGAGCTGTGCCGGAAGCATCGCCGTATTCCGCCCAGTATTCGCCTGTTAACAAAAAATTAATGTAATTATGGGGAAGAAGAATATGTTTTAATTTTGCGAACGCTTTGGGCTTGTGATTTTTCAGCCACAGTACCTTGGGCGCAGTGTAGCCAGGGCGCATTGGAAGTCCGGCTTTTTTTATTATCTTTTTTTCGCTGCCAACAGCCTCTGTCAGTTCATCACATTCAGATGCAGTAGAAGTATCACACCAGAGTTTTACGTTGTAAACAGGTTTTCCCTTTTCATCAAGCGGGACAAATCCATGCTGCTGTCCGGAAACGCCGATGGCGGCTATTGTGCTTTTTATGTTTTTATCAATTTGATCAAAACATGATTTTACCGCAGCATCGTACCATTCAGCCTTTTGCTCTCTTGTTCCGTCATTTTCTGCGATTAATTCCAGCGGAGCTTGTGATTGAGCGATAATTGTCTTTTTTTCAAAATCATAGACAACCGCCTTGCAGCTCTGGGTTCCCAGATCAATTCCGCATACTGTTTGCATAACACCTCCAATTAGTTTATGAACAGTTTTATTGTATTGTATCATTATAAATTTGTCTATTGTTCTTAAGGTATACAAGCTGATCAAAACGGATATAGCCGTTTACAAGCGAATAAATGGCTATTTGTATGCGGTTATTTAATTTTGTTTTTCGTTTGAGAGTCAGGATGCAGTTCCTGATTGAATTGGTGTTGAAATTCAGCAATTTGGCTATATCCGTATCTGACAGACCATTTGCAATTTCTGTAATGATACCGCGTTCCGCAGGAGATAATTCCAGATTGTCATGTTTTTGTTCCAGTATTTGCGGCGGGAAATAATGCATGAAAGTAATGGCGGTAAATACCCTGATTATAATTGACGCGCTGATATAATAACCTCCGTAAAAAACAATTTTTACTACAGGAACCAGTTTATCAGTATCAGTGTCTTTCAGTAAAAATCCGGAAATACCGGCTTTTAACGCCAGACCAGCGTATATATCCTCATCTTTGTCGCATAACAGAACAATCGCAGTATCAGGCGATCTTCTGTGAATGATAGGCGCAAGCTCATCTCCGCCAATTCCGGGCGACTGTAAATTCAGGATTAAAACATCCGGTTTTATATTCGCCGTTTTTATTATTGTACCCGATTCATCTTTTTCTACGCCTGCAATGCAGAAATCATTTTGATCTGAAAGAATGGAAATGATATTTTTACAATCATCATCATATACGGATGTAACAAGAATGCTTATTGTTTTTTTCATAATTACTCACTTTAAAAATATGCTTATAATAAAAAATAAGAATTGGCTGGTTAGACGTCAAGGAAATTCGTAACATGAGACATTTATTTCTTAAAATTTATCCGCTTATAACAACAGAGCTTATACTACTTGGCTTTATGCCGGATTTTTCTTATATTTTATATATGGAAACCGGACAAGTCCTAAACTTCAGTCAGGTTGTCTGAAGTTCTCCGTATATTAAGAGGAAATTCAATGGCTAAAAAGGGAAAAATTACCATAGACCGCGAATCATGCAAAGGATGTTCATTGTGTATCCGCGCGTGTCCTGTGAAAGCGCTGGAAGAAGATACTGTAATGAATTCTTCCGGTTCATATCCAGCCAAAGCGGTTAAAGAGGATATATGTATCGCATGCGGAAATTGTTTTGAAGTGTGTCCTGATGTGTGTATCGAAGTTTACCAGTTGTCAGATTCCGGTGAGATGGGGAGCGTGTGATGAGCGAAAAAGTTTTAATGAAAGGAAACGATGCCATAGCCGAAGCCGCAATCAGGGCGGGCTGCGGCGCGTATTTTGGATATCCGATAACTCCGCAGAATGAACTGATTGCCTACATGGCAAAACACATGCTGGACCACGGCAGAATCTTTATTCAGGCCGAAAGTGAAATAGCGGCGATTATCATGGTATACGGCGCTTCCTGCGCTGGCGTGCGGGCTATGACCAGTTCTTCAAGTCCCGGGATCAGTCTTAAACAGGAAGGAATTTCCTATGCCGCCGGAGCGGATGTTCCGCTTGTTGTAGTAAACATTAACCGCGGAGGTCCGGGGCTGGGTAATATAGCTCCCGCGCAGAGCGATTATTTTCAATCTACAAGGGGCGGCGGCCATGGGGACTACCGCTGCATTGTTCTCGCTCCCAAGAGCGTGCAGGAATGTGCGGACCATACATATCTGGCTTTTGATTTGGCGGATAAGTACCGTATGCCTGTTATTGTGCTTGCGGACGGAATGATAGGGCAAATGATCGAAGGCGTGACTCTGCCGCCTGAAAAAGAAGCTCCAAAAAGGAACTGGACAGTCGGCAATATGGCTTCTTCTCATAACGCTGTACATATTACTTCCATTGAACTTGTGCCTGAAAAGCTGGAAGCCATGACAAAGGAGCGTTTTATCCGTTATGAAAAGGTAAAAGCAGCCGAGATTCGCTTTGAAGAAAATGAATGTTCTGACGCCGACCTTGTAATGGCGGCTTTTGGCACTTGCGCGAGGGTATGCCTTGGAGCGCAGATGCTCGCAAAAAAAGAGGGCATTAAGCTTGGTATTTTCAGGCCAGTTACCCTGTGGCCGTTCCCGTATGAGGCTTTGGGAAAAATAATTTCGGGAGGAAAGCCTATTCTGTCTGTAGAAATGTCCGAAGGTCAATTGATAGAAGATTTGAGACTTTCCGCGTATCACGCGGGTACTAAATCAGAGATACATCTTTTGGCTCATTCTGGCGGCATTATTCCAACTGAAGAAGAAGTTTTCGCCAAAGTAAAGGAAATCCTAAAAAAATGAAAAAGATATATGAACATCCAAAAAGTTTAAAAAACATTCAGACAAAGTACTGCGGCGGCTGCGGTCATGGAATAATCCACCGGATTATTTGCAGCGTAATTGATGAAATGGAACTTCAGGAGAGAACAATTATTACCCATCCTGTGGGCTGTTCAATTTGGGCGGATTTATATTTCGATTTTGACTCGGTACAGCCGCCCCATGGCAGAACTCCCGCGGCGGCTACCGCTGTCAAACGCGTTCAGCCTAACCATCTTGTTATTTGTTACCAGGGTGACGGCGATATGGCGGCTATAGGAACCGCAGAGATGATTCACGCGGCAAACCGCGCGGAAAAATTTACCACAATTTTTGTAAATAACGCTATTTACGGCATGACAGGCGGTCAGATGGCTCCCACTACCTTGCTTGGACAAAAAGCGACAACCTCTCCAAAGGGCAGGGACGCGGATGCGGCAGGGATGGGGTATCCGATAAAAGTATCTGAACTTCTCGCTGTTCTGGATGGAACGAGCTATATCGCCAGAGGCGCTGTGAATAATGCCGCTAATATACGGAAGACAAAATCGTACATTAAAAAAGCGTTTGAAGCGCAGATGGCCGGAATTGGCAGCACAATGGTAGAAATTCTTTCCCCCTGTCCTACCAACTGGTCAATGGACGCGATTCAGGCAGTTGAATGGCTGGAAAAGAACATGATTCCCGTATACCCACTGGGCGAGATAAAAAATACCCTGAATTCCAAGCGAGGTTTAAAATGACAGAAAAATCGTTTTTTGCGGGATTTGGCGGACAGGGAATTATTTCCCTTGGGCAGCTTTGGGTGTATTTTGCCATGAAGGAAGGTAAAAATGTTACTTTTTTTCCGTTTTACGGAGCGGAAAAACGCGGAGGTATTGCCCGCGCCAGCGTAATTATCTCTGATGATGAAATCGCCAGCCCTCTTGTTACAATGCCGGATTCAACTCTGGTTATGAACATAGATTCGCTCCCGTTATGTGAGAAAATTGTTAGAGACGGCGGTTTAATGTTAATTAATTCCAGTCTGGTAAAAGAAGCTCCTATACGAACTGGTATCAATGTCATAAAGTTGGAAGTAACAGGAATCGCAGAGAGGATTGGCAATGCGCTTTTTGCAAATATGGTAGCTCTTGGTGCAATGGCAAGACTAACGAAAGCGCTTAAACTTGCCGATATTGAAGGTATCTTGAAGAATTTTTTTCCTCAGGATAAACATCAATTTATTCCGATGAATATCAAGGCTATTCAGGCGGGATATGAGGCTGTTAACAGCGAACATTTCCAGTAAAAATGTCTTTTTGCTGTTGACAATTATTATGGCATAGAGTAGTATTATAAGATAAACGATGGGAGCGTGGATGGGTTCAGTTCATGAATACAAACGTTTGGAAAACAAACTTGTCCAAAAGGTGGGGGGCGCTGTCAATGTTACTATATGTTTCATTTTTAGTGTTTTAAAAGCATTTTGGAAATTTCTAACCAGGCGTTACACATTAGTTTTTGTTCCTCATTCTGAAAAACGGGTTTATAATTTACATATAACCGTGCTTTCAGTGTTTTGCTTTGTACTTGTAACGGTTTGTATCTTTGGCGCCTTCTTTTGGTACGGCGCTTCTTACAGCGGTACAATATCCACAATAGCAAACAAGGACGGGCGTTTAAAAGATACGCAGGCTTCGCTTGATCAGCTGCGGGATGAAACAGTCCTGCTTCTGCGCGAAGCGCGTAATTTTGAAAACGCTTTATCGGGTGTTCTTTCGGCTCTGGGCCTTGGAACAACTAATACTACCTCTCAAAATACTTCAGGGGATTTAAGTTCATTCCTTGGTATCAGAGAGACGCCAGACGGTCTGCTGCGGGAAGTCGATGATGTAAGGCGGCTTTCCGCGTATCTTTCCCAGGCTGTAGGACCAATTAAAGAAATTGGTACCATTCTGGATTCACAGAGCGCGCTGCTTACTGAAATTCCAAGTGTCTGGCCGGTTAGAGGTGGGATTGGCAACATTACCATGTTTTTTGGCCAAAATATCAATCCCATTAACGGTCAGTACTATATTCACAGGGGTATTGATATTTCAACCCACCGTTCAGGAGATTCTGTAGTTGCCGCTGCGGACGGACAGGTAGTAACAGTTGATTACACCTGGGACTTTGGCAATTATATAATAATCAGACATAAACACGGCTATTATACCCGTTATGCTCATCTGCAGAATTTCAGGGCAAGAATTGGACAGCGCGTTCAGCAGAATGAAGTAATTGGTTATATCGGGAATACAGGCGTTTCTACCGGCCCGCACCTGCATTACGAAGTTCATATTGGTTCGGATGTTGTCGATCCTTACCGGTATATTACAATGCGTTCCAGCATGATCAAACAAGGCCGCTAATATCCTATACCTGAACCATGCCCGGCATTGGGTGATGGTTCCCCTATTGAAACAATATTAAATTTATTATAATGTTATATAATCTCGCTAAATCAAGGTTGATCAATGGCTCTTGGAAGTGATTATTCAATCAATTCAATAATTGGACCCAATACAAGTCTTACAGGCGATATAGAAGTCGCCGGTTTTGCGCGCATAGACGGCAGTATCAGAGGCAATGTATCTGCAAAGGGCAGAGTAGTTATCGGTGAACGCGCGCGGATGAAAGGCAATGTAACCGGAACCAATATGACCATTGGCGGAGTTGTATACGGTAATATAATCGCGGACGGGCATCTTATTATTCTTTCTACGGCTTTGATAATTGGCGATATTATTACCCGCCGTATTCAGGCCGATGACGGTTGTTTTGTAAACGGCAGAATCACCGTATGCCCCGATGATGATAGCTGGACAAAAACGATATCCGAGTTCCGTGACGCTCAAGGTATAAAATCGGTTCTGCCTGTTTTCCAGAAAACCTATGGCTAAAATTGACGGCGCAGACACTTCTTTTTACATGAATCCAGCTGCCTATGCGCAGGTAAAATCGTCTTCAACCGAAGATAAAAAAAACAAAGGCATACGCAAGGGTGAAAGAACTGAATTTTCCCGTTTATTTGATGATCTGCGCGGTAAAACCGCGGAAGAACTGGGGCCATTAAGGGATCTTCCTGTATCGGATGAAACTGTCGATTATCTGATGGACGAAGTCCGCGACGCCGGAGATATTCTGAAAGACCGCCCTCTTCCCGAAGAAATAATGCGTTATAAACAGGCTGTCCGTAATTTCATTAATTATATTGTAAAAAATTGTTATTCACTGGAACAGGATGAAGGTATCCGTAATAAACTGAAACCCGGTTTCAAGGGACGGCGCAATTCACCCGATGCTGATAATAAAAAAGGATATACCAAAATTCAGATAATTGATAAAAAACTTGAAGATTTGGCTGCCATGCTTATGTCAAGTCAGATGCGTCAAATGGAACTGGTTTCCCGTCTTGAGGAAATACGCGGACTTTTGATAGACTTGTTGCAATAGGGAGAATCGCAGCGTGAGCAATTATAACGACGATGATATAATAGAAGATGATGATATTTCCGCTTTTGAGGATGAACCTAAACAGAGAGCTGTAATAACAGGCGCAGACGCGGGAATTGAGTCTATCGCGCCCGATACTCCTATTTACCGTTTAAGGCTTTTATATTCCCATGAGACTTTTCTGGCTGTTTACCGCGAAGACAGCCTCATTTCAAACGCAATGGTTATTGTTCCAACCCGTTACGGCCGTGATTTGGCCCAGGTAATCGGTTCTGTAAAGGGAAAGCTTCCGCCTGTTTCGGAAATCGCGTGGATTGTGCGCACCGCGACTCCTGAGGATTTGGAAAAATCCTGTAAAAACCATAAATTGGAAAAAGAGGCGTTTGATATCTGCAAACAAAAAATTGAAAATCATAAACTGGAAATGAAGCTGGTTCTTGTTCATTATCTTTTGGAAGAGCCGAAAATTCTATTTTTCTTTACTGCGGAAAACAGGGTGGATTTCCGCGAACTTGTAAAAGATCTGGTCAGTGTTTTTAAAATGCGGATAGAGCTAAGGCAGATTGGCGTTCGTGACGAGGCAAGAGTAATCGGCGGTTTGGGGGTATGCGGCCGCTGTTATTGCTGCCACTGCGTATCTGATAAACTAAAACCTGTTTCAATCAAGATGGCGAAGGATCAGAAACTTTCACTTAACTCCGTAAAAATTTCCGGCCCCTGCGGACGTCTTTTGTGCTGCCTTTTTTATGAGTATGGTTTTTACAGCGAGCAGCAGCGTAATCTTCCGCAGGAAGGCATGAGAATCAATTATAACAGTGAAACCTGGAAAGTCGCCGAGGTAAACCTTGTCGCCGGGCAGATAAAATTATGCACTGAAGACGGACGCGCTATGACATTCCCGGCTTCCCAGTTTGAACGCGTTGATAATTACTGGCGGATCGTTAAAAATAAAGCAGATTAGTACCGCCTTTAACGCGGACATCTATTAATTCTTGCTGTTTTATGCAATAATATGTTGTAAAAAGATGAAAATAACGCGTAAAACATTAATGATTATTATCGCGGGTTTGGGAGCGCTGATAATCATTTACAGTCTGTTTCGTCATTTAACCGGTATCGGGCTTGGTGAAGAAGAAGAAAAACTTATGATGAACATTGTTGTTTTCGCCGCGTTGGGGATTTTCATTTATAACCGAAAAATGGCCAAAGATGAAAATCAGGCAAAAGAAGCCCGTAAAAAAGAGCAAATTTCATTTGAAGAGCTTGCCGCAAATGAAAGCTTGCCGCATTGGGAAAGGAAAGAAAACAATGATGAATCAAAGTGACATTTACTTTGATAAATTTTTTCTAAAAAATGATTCTTTTTTCTTGCCATACCGCTTTATATGGTGTATACTTAGTGTAACACCACTATATATGTGGCTGTTAGTCTTGGGGACAAAAAGGATTTGGGGATGAAGGTTACTCGTTTTTTTACCGATCGCGGTAGCGGTCCATACTATGATATCGTTTGGGAAAGGCGGAAAAGTGAAATCCGTAATCCCAATGGCAAGGCGATTTTTTCAGAAGATACAGTTATTGTACCTGTTTTCTGGAGCCAGATAGCAGCAGATATAATCGCGCAAAAGTACTTCCGTAAGGCCGGAATACCCGCTGATAAGATCTACGAATGGAAAAAATGGGTTAAAATAGCTGATAATTCCAAAGATCCGGGTAATAATTTACCTGAAGACGGGGCTGAGCATGACAGCCGGCAGGTATTTCACCGGCTTGCGTATACATGGCTTGAGTGGGGCAGGCGGAATAAATACTTTGACAGTGAAGAAGACGAGCTGGCTTTTTATGATGAGACCTGTTATATGCTGGCTCATCAATTTGCAGCTCCAAACAGTCCGCAGTGGTTCAATACGGGTCTCTATTCAGTATACGGGATCGACGGTCCGGCGCAGGGGCATTATTATTTCGACCCGGTAAAAAATGAAACAGTAAAATCCGACAGCGCCTACAAGCGGCCTCAGCCTCACGCCTGTTTTATACTTTCCATAGATGACGATCTTGTAAATGAAGGCGGCATTATGGATCTGATGACACGCGAAGCCAGGCTTTTTAAATATGGTTCAGGGACAGGTTCCAATTTTTCCCGTATCCGCGGAATGAACGAAAGTTTATCAGGCGGCGGTGTTTCATCCGGCCTTCTTTCATTTTTAAGGGTAGGGGATCGCTCGGCTTCCGCCATTAAATCCGGTGGCACTACCCGCCGGGCCGCCAAGATGGTAACCCTCGATATTGATCATCCCGATGTGGAAAAGTACATAGGCTGGAAAGCCGGAGAGGAACAAAAAGTAGCCTCCATGGTCACAGGTTCCTTAATATTAAAGAAACACATTGACGCGATTAAAAAATCGCTGACAGGTTTCCGCGGTCCCAATGACGATAAGTTCAACGCGGAGAAAAACCATGAACTGGCCGCGGTTCTGCGCGCGGCGTTAGGTGATAAAATACCGCCCTCCTATCTTTACCAGCAGCTGCGCCGCCTTGAACAGGACGATGAGGATGTTGATGTTTCACAGTATTCAACTGCCTGGGATGATGAAGCGTACAATACCGTTTCAGGCCAAAGTTCAAATAACAGTCTGCGCCTGACCGACGATTTTATGCGGGCGGTATTAAATGACGGAGACTGGGAACTAAAAAGCCGCACTACAGATGAAGCCGTTAAAACAGTCAAAGCCCGCAAACTGTGGAATGACATCGCCAGGACAAGCTGGCAGTGCGCGGATCCAGGTCTTCAGTACCACACAACAATCAATGACTGGCATACATGCCCTGCCGGCGGCGAGATACGGGCTTCAAATCCCTGTTCTGAATATATGTTCCTGGATGACACTGCCTGTAATCTGGCATCTGTAAATCTTGTTTCATTTTACAACAGGGAAAATAAAACTTTTAATGTTGAAGGTTATCTTCACGCAATCAGCATCTGGACAACCATTCTGGAAATTTCTGTTGTAATGGCGCAGTTTCCGTCTATGCGTATCGCAGAACTTTCGTATCAGTACAGGACGCTTGGACTGGGTTACGCCAATTTAGGCACGCTCCTTATGATCATGGGCCTTGCCTATGATTCTGAAGAGGGTCGCTCTGTCGCGGGAGCGCTTTCCGCATTGCTGTCAGGCGAAGCGTACGCGCAGTCCGCCCGCATGGCCGCTGAACACGGTTCCTTCCTGCGTTACGGTGAAAACTCAGAGAATATGCTGCGCGTTATACGAAACCACAGACGCGCGGTATATAACGCCGCCGAAAGCGCTTATGAGTCTCTTCATACCATGCCCAAGGGAATCGATTCCGCATCCTGTCCCGCTTATATTCTGGACGCGGCAAAAGCCGCATGGGACAGAGCGCTTGAACTGGGCACGAAGAACGGTTACCGCAACGCCCAGGTTACAGCCATCGCTCCCACAGGTACAATCGGTCTTTTAATGGATTGCGATACCACAGGCATTGAACCGGATTTTGCGCTTGTTAAATTCAAAAAACTCGCAGGCGGCGGTTATTTTAAAATTATAAATCAATCTGTTCCTCCCGCGCTTGAATCGCTCGGTTACACTCCGCAGGTCATTGATGAAATAATCGCTTACGCTACAGGCAGGAAAACACTGAAAGGGGCTCCTTCCATTAATCATGAATCGCTTAAAGCGAAAGGTTTTACCCCCGAAGCCATTACCGAAGCGGAAAACGCCGTTAAAACAGCGCTTAATCTGGAAGGTGTATTCAATCCCTGGATACTTGGAAAATCATTTGTTGAAAAGGTTTTAAGAGTTCCAGAATCCACATGGTCGCTTCAGGGTTTCAGTCTTCTTAAACATATTGGCTTTAACCAGGAAGATATTGATGAAGCGGAACTGTACGCATGCGGAACAATGGGTCTTGAAGGCGCTCCCAATCTCAGGAAAGAACATTATTCTGTATTTGACACGGCCGCTCCTTCCGGTAAAAAAGGCAAACGTTCCATTTCATGGACTGCTCATATCGGCATGATGGCTTCCGTGCAGCCTTTTATATCAGGAGCGATATCCAAAACAATCAATATGCCGAACGCGGCGAATTATGACGATGTAAAAGGCGCGTATATGCTTTCCTGGAAGAACGCGCTGAAAGCTGTAGCCCTGTACAGGGACGGTTCAAAACTTTCTCAGCCCTTAAATACCTTCGCGCCCGGAACCGATCCGTTAGCTGACACCATCCTGAAGGTTGAAAAGGGGCTGGATATACCGGTAGCCGCGCCGGATCGCAAAAGGGCGAATACCCGCGGCAAGCGCAAACCGCTTCCAAACAGAAGAATTGGTTATACGCAAAAAGCTAAAATCGGCGGCCATTCAATTTTTATCAGAACAGGCGAATATGAAGACGGAAGCCTGGGTGAGATATTCCTTGACATGCACAAGGAAGGCGCCGCTTTCCGCAGCCTGTTAAACAGTTTCGCCATTACTGTTTCGCTGGGATTGCAGTACGGCGTGCCGCTTGAGGAATATGTTGACGCCTTCACCTTCAGCCGTTTTGAACCCAATGGTTTTGTACACGGACACGATTATGTGAAAATGGCAACCAGCGTTATTGATTATATATTCCGCGATCTTGCCATCAGTTACCTTAAACGCAATGATCTGGGTCAGGTAAAACCTGAAGATCTTGTAGCGACCACAACCAAGGGTGAAGCTGAAGCGGCGGGCTTGAAACCCCGTGAGGATAAGCAAAGTTCCGGTTACAAATCGAACACTGTAGTTCCGGCGCTGTCAGCCGCACCGCAGCAGCCCGCAGCCGGCAAGATGACTCCGAAGCCGCAGACCGGAGGGCAAAGCGGAGCGATTAAAACAGCGGACCCGTCAATGTCTGCCGCTGTTTCCCCGTCGCCTGAATTAGTTCTGCCTCAGCTGCAGGTAGCGGTAATGGAAGATAGTCCTCCAATGGAGAACGAGGTATTGAAAATTATCCAGGCCCGCATAAAGGGTTACGAGGGCGATCCATGTTCCTATTGCGGCGATTTTACTCTGGTAAGAAACGGCACATGTATGAAATGCGATACCTGCGGCAACACTACAGGATGCTCCTGATAAATCAGGGTTTGGAAATGAAAAATTAGCGGCGGGCAACCCCGGTGAATTTGTTTTACGCATCTTTTATTCCGGGGCTGCAAAATGTTGCCGCAAGTGTAATTAAGGAACGTCTCGCGCCGGATGTAAGGATTCTAAAACTTCTTGACGGCGCTGTTTTGTTTGAGACTGAAACAGGCTACGATAAACTTAACTTTTTTTGTTTTAATAATATTTTCGCTGTTATTAATGTCATGGATGAACACGGGACAGCAGACAATGAGCGAAGATCTGATAATCTGGCTGCGCTGGAAAAACACATAAAGACTATTGTCAATATAAAACCGCACAGCCATGCAAAAGAAAAGAATATTATTTTAAAAACCCAGAGTAACTCCGTAGTTTATTTGAATCCGCTTCTGAATAACAGTAAAAGTTTTAACACGTTCAGGGTTGTTTTTTCCGATGAGAATAAACCAGCCTCCGTTAATGAAAAATTTCGACTTGATGTCGAACGGTTTATTTCACGTATTTCAGGATTAAAGGTCAATCGCAGCTTGCCTGATACAGAGTTCTGGTTTTTATTCCGCCGGGAAGATGAGAAGAAACAAATGGCAGATAACGTTTTTCAGGAAGAAAATGGCCGGGAGTCAAAAAATTTTTCTGTTTTTATGAAAAGGCTCACTTTGCATTCTTCCCGGGAAAAGACCCTGCACAGGGGAGAGCTGCCGCCTCCTTTAGCCTGGGCAATGTGCCGTCTTGGAAATCTTAAACACAGCGATACCGTTCTTGATCCGTTCTGCGGTTACGGCTCCATTCCCGAAACTGCGTTTAAACATTTTCACATAACAGAATTTATCGCCTGTGATAACAATGGTGAAGCATCTGGTTATACCGCCGCCAGATTTAAAAAACGGGAAAAACACGGCTTGATTCTGCACAAAAATGATTTTATTGATCTGCCTCTTTTATTGGGAGAAAAAAGCGTTGATGCGATTATTACAGATCCGCCGTGGGGCCATTTTAAAGTAAATGATGACATATTTCCTGTTAAAATGTTTGATGTATTTGGTAAACTGTTAAAAGACGGCGGCAGGGCGGTTGTGTTATACGCAAATGAAAATGATTTCCTGAAAGCCGTTCCATGCTGTTTTGAATTGCAGGAAAAAATTCCAATTTTACTTTCCGGCAGGAAAGCTGTTATATATAAATTTATTTTAAGAGGATCTCCCGCAGGATAAACTCACCCCTTGGAGAATTCTTATTGAATTTACTACTTACAGCGAAGCTTCCAGTACTTGTTACTTTATTAATAAAAGTGTACCATAAAAGTTCTAAGGAGAAAAACTATGAAATTGATTTTTTTAGGCCCTCCGGGAGCGGGTAAAGGCACTTTAGCTGTAAAAGCCGTGGATATTCTTAAAGTGCAGCAGATCAGCACTGGCTCAATTTTTCGCGCTGCTGTAGCGGCGGAAAGTCCTTTAGGTCTCAAGGTAAAGGCCATAATGGACGCGGGAGCGCTTGTAGATGATGAAACTACAATCGCGCTGGTTAAAGAGCGGCTTGCGATGGATGATATTCAAAAAGGTTTTATTTTAGACGGCTTTCCGAGGACAATAGCGCAGGCCGAAGCTCTCTCTGGTTTCTCCAAAATTGATAAAGTTATTAATTTTGAAATTCCCGATTCCGGCGTCATTAGCCGTTTGGGCGGACGGCAAGTCTGCCGAAAATGCGGATATAATTTTCATGCAATATACAATAAACCTTCAAAATCCGGAGTATGCGATCATTGCGGAGGAGATGTTTACATTCGTGACGATGACAGACCCGAGGCGATTCAAAAGCGGCTTGTTGTATACCGCGAACAGACAGAGCCGCTGATTAATTATTACCGCAGCAAAGGCCTGCTCGTTGATATAGACGCGACGCCAATGGTAGATGAGATTGTCATGAACTTTAAAAAAGCATTGGGGATATGATACAGGGCGGCGCGCGCAGGTTTAAATGTTCAGCGTTATCATTGTTTTTTACAGCCGCAGTGTTGACTCAATGCGTATCACAGCCGCCTGATTTTTCTGAAACAGAGTGGTACGCGAAAGTGCAGTCAGCGGACAGGGCGTCATTGTATGTTTCCAATGTGGATTCAAACGGACTTTTTTATAATCCCTGGCTGCAGAGAGAAACCAGGCATGTCAGCGGCTCATGGTTTCATTATAAAAAGAAAAAATACGAAGAAGTCTCCAGGGAAAAGTTCGGCAGCGTGCCAAATGATTATTCATATCTTTCAGATAACAGTTTTGACAGCATAACATTTCACGGCCACGCTACGATGATAATAAAACTTGACGGGGAGAATATTTTCACCGATCCTTTTTTTTCAAACGCCGCGGTGGTTGTTCAGAAAAAGGAAAAAATAAAATTTGATTATTCCAAAGTTCCCGAAAGGCCGGTTGTTTTGATTTCCCATAATCATTACGATCATCTGGACAAAGCTTCGGTTAAACAGCTTGCAAAAAAGAACGCGGTTTTTATAGTCGCACTTGGACTGAAGAATCTTGTGGAAAGATACGGCGCGAATGAAGTATATGAACTTGACTGGTGGCAAAGCATAAAAATAAATTCAATTGAATACACCTTTCTACCGGCGCAGCATTGGTCGCGCAGGATTGGACAAAAGGGCGGGAGTACCCTGTGGGGCGGCTTTTTAATTCAGGGTTCAAGGACAATTTATTTTTCAGGCGACTCGGGTTACTTTATAGGGTTTAAGGAATTCGGCGGACGCTATGACATTGATTACGCGATTATCGGAGCCGGAGCCTATGAGCCGCGCTGGTTTATGTATTATTCACACCTGAATGTACCTGAGTTTTTTATGGCTGCACGGGATTTAAATGCAAAATACGCCATTCCAATGCATTTCGGCGTTATCAGCCTCAGCGACGAGCCGCTTCTGTATCCGTTATTCGAAATTGACAGCGCCATTAGGCAAAATCCTGAACTTGCAGATAACATATTCCCGTTAAGGGTTGGAGAGTATTTGAAAATTCAATGATATTTATTTCAAAATTGTTTACCGCGCTTTTGCTTCCTCCGGGGTGTTTTTTTATTCTGACCGCGCTGCTCATCATTTTTATCCCGCGAAAATATAAAATATTTCCGGGATTGATTGCCTTTATAATATATATTTTATCCATTCAGCCTGCCGCGGATATGCTCTTAAAACCTCTTGAAAACGCGTATCCCGCGCTGCCTGCGCGCATTGACAATGACTGGCCGCAGGCGATTGTTGTATTGGGAGGGGGGACAATTCAAATGTCTCCCGAAGCCGCGATTGGACAGGATACATTATCATCCGAGGCGATGAAAAGAGCGGTATACGCTTTTACGTTACGTGATACATTTCCCGTTCCGTTTATTTTTTCAGGCGGAAAAGTTTTTGAATACGATCAGATGCCGGAGGCGGTTACTGCGGGAAACTTATTCAGATCACTTGGAATGCCCGAGCAGAGATTCATCGCCGAGGATAAAAGCCGCAACACATGGGAAAACGCAGCACAAACAGCGATGCTTGGAATCGAAAGGGCGGTACTTGTAACTTCGGCTTACCACATGAAGCGGAGCGTTTATTGTTATGAGAAAAACGGAATTTCTGTCATTCCCGCTCCGACCGACTATAAATTACAGCGGGGCCGCAAGTATGATTTTTTAAGTTTTTTACCGTCGATGGGAGCCTTGCAGAATACCTATTGCGCGTTACATGAGTATATGGGAATATTATTTTACATTATCGCGTATCATTAAATATGTTTAACTATGGAAATCTCTGAAGTCGCCGGCTTGTTAATTTAATATGTAAATGATAAATTAAGCAATGGATGAAGTAAAACTTTCCGGCATGAGTCCCGCTGACGCAAAAGACTATATTGTTAATTTTATTGCGACACTGAAACTCACTGAAAAGAATATTCAAAATCTTGATGAAGAAATCGTAAAATGGCAGTCAAGGACAGAACTTGCCGTTTCCAAAGGACAGGCAGAACTGGCACAGGACGCACAGAAAGAGAAAAACAGGCTGCTTGAAAAAAAATTAACCCTGACAGCGGAAGCGGATCAGCTTAAACAGCAAATAGAAGAAATGAGACGGCAGCTTCCCCTGCTTGCCTCCCGGGAGTGCAGCATTGACCCTGATCTGCTTGAACAGGAACTGCTCATGGCCTCAGGCCGCATGCCCGGCGATGAAGATAAAGTCCGCCTCGAGCGTCAGTTCGCGCAAATGGAAAAAACCCAGGCGGCGGAAACCGCCCTGGAAGAATTGAAAGCCAAGATACGGCAATGATTAGATGATTGGGATATTAGGTGTTTTTGCGTATACCAGCGATGAATTTGAACCGCGAAGTTTTAGGAATTATTTTCTCATTTAATATAAATTCTTATATCAGTGGATTACAGAAAAATAAACCATTGATATATAGTTATGTGAAATATCAATTATAATTTTAGTTCGAATAATAGATTGAATACAATGAATATGCTGCAACTCCTCCTAATAATAATAACCCGCCTAATATATAAAAAATTTTCTTTGAGTTAGCTTTATGCCTCTCTTGTCTTTGTATTGCTGCCTCTATTGCTTTCTGTTTTTGTGCTGCTGCTTCCTGCTCTTTTTTTATCTGATTTTGTCGTTCAAGTTCCTGTGCGCCGATATGGAATATTTCTAAATCACCTGTATCTATTCTCATATATCCGGTTGTATTTATTACATTTGAAGGTATACCATTTACTGCTGTTATTGCAATTGTTAATGTATGTGTTAAATCATTTGCATTTATGTTACGGAAATCCACAAGTTTAAAATTATTTCCTGGTAAACTTATTACTGTACTTCTCACTGAAAAATCTCTTAGGTTTATGGTCATTGATACGCGGCTGCTCCCAATTATCTTGTTATTTTCATTAATGAGCTCTATATCAATGTCATAATTAAATGAACGTTTACCTCCAAAGACTATTGTTCCTTCTGTAACAGCTCTAACGGAAGGATTGGAATTAGCAGTTTCCTGGCTTGTATCTATTAAAGGCCAGCCGGAAAATCCCCATGTATCACGGCGTCCGGTTTTATAAAGACCTTCAAGTAAAGTATTTAGTGCTTTAAAACCTGCTTGTGAAGGTTGAACGATTATTCTCATCCCTAAATTTGCTGTACTTCTTATATAATCGGTTTCTCCTATTTGAATTAAATTTGGATCAAATAAAATTTCAAAGGGTGGATGTTCGTTAAAAAATTTAGTCGTTTCTTTAAATACTTCTATCCAACGGTTTCTTGCCTGTATATCATTTAATATTCTCTCACTAATTGTTCCGCCGCTTATGGCTGAAGAAAGCGTAGTAAGCCGTGACAATGATTCCATTCTGGACGGATCAAATGCAACTGCTTGCGTATAGCTAAAAAGCGCTGCTAGTTCATCACCGCCTGCTTGTGCGGTTATACCTCTTGCAAGACCAGTTTCCGCTCTTACTACAGAAATATTTCCAGCTAACAGTGTTTGTCTGCCGCTTTCTGTAAGCTGAATTCCCATTTGCGTTAGAAGTTCTTCTGTTGACTCATTTACTAATATTCCATTGCCTTCAAGTTGAGAAAGAGTTCCTTCTTTAATGGAGCTAGCAAGGCGAATCCCTGTACTTGAGTCTGTTATAGATAATTGTAATGCAAATCGGTTCCCTGACAGTCTTTGAATAGTTCCGAAAAGAAAATACTGTGTATTGGTAATGTTACCAATACTTAATAAATCATCATCAGAAAATGCTCCGCTTTGTGCAATGTTCTGTTCAGATATTATCATATCTAAATTCTGACGATCGATTAAGTTAATAGCAGAATATTTTCCGAAATTATTATTTAATAAACCTTGAATATAAATTGGTAAATACTCTGGTACTTCACCATATATAGATGGAGCAATAATAGCAAGCCGTATATTAATTCCGCCGTCACCGGAATAAAAGGCACCAGGTTCTAGTCTTTCTCCTATAGCGCCACGGGCAGTTATTCCTCTTTCTTCTGAAATATCAATGTTTTTTTCTTTACTAATTCCTGATGTATCGGTACTTTTTATTATTCCCGTTGAAGAACAGGCTGAAAGATATGATATTATTAACATTATTGATATTAAGTTATTGAATATTTTATTCATATTATCTCAATTACACATCTATAAACCAAGATAAATTCTGACATTTTTTCTTAATTTATAACTCCTTTTTTCATTTTCTATAATAATCATATATTCCTATAGGTAATATTATAAAATAATACTATCTCTTATAGGAACTTGTCAACATAAATAAATAAAATAAAATAAGTTTATGGCATGACAAATTTAAGGGCATTATTATCCAGTAATATTAAAAAAAGAAGGAGTGTACTGGGTATTTCCCAAGCTGTTCTGGCTCAAAGGGTAGGAACATCAACTCATTATATTGCCCAAATCGAACAAGAGAATAAGTTTCCCTCTGCGGAAATGCTTGAACGTATTGCGATTGGACTTGAATATGACAGTATAGAGCTATTTTCAATAGGTCCTTTTCCAGAAGAAGCAATAAAACAGTTCTTGGAAGGTGTTAAAGCTGATTTTATTGCTACTAATTATTCTATCGAAAGAAGAATTGAAAACCTTATAAATTCCAATAAATATTGACTATTTTACAATTTATGATAAGTTTTCGGACTGTGGTTCCGCAGAAACACTTTTATCTACCAATGGGCTAACCATTAAAATAAGTTCCTCTTATTGTGGTATCCTTATATAATATTAAGAATAATTGAGGTTGTTCCAAAACTCGGTTAGTTTTGTAACACTAATTTTAACTTACTCTGTAGTTTGCTTAATTACTCTAATTCTATACCAGATAAGGAATTACGTCAATACAATTGTTACCAATAACTACCAAAATATATCAATTATTATCAAAAATTGATGTCATATTTGATAACATTTTTTGCTATGCTCAAAAAGCATGAATTAAAAACAGTATTTTTTAACCGTACTGAACATAATGAAAATATCCCCTAATGTAGCTTATATCAGCCCGTAGCACGTTCCCAAATCCCATAACCGTATCATTTCACTACAAACACTTTCAAAGCCCATTTTAAGCCGTTTTCGCTGTTCAATATACAACAATCTGAAATAGCCACAAATCAGATTCCAAGATAAAATAAATCCATGGACGAGGTGTCTTTATTAACCTTACAGAATGAAATTTTAGAGTTGGAAAAAGCATTAACAGACAAAAAACACCAACTTGAGGAACTTCAATCTGTCAAAAAAGAAAAAGTCCATGATACAGTATTAACACAAGAACAACTGCCAGATAATCAAATTAATAATCAATCGCCTCCAGAAGCTAAAATCGCTCTTTTCCGCATGCTGTTCAGAGGACGAGAGGATGTTTACGCAAAACGCTTTGAAAGTAAAAAGACAGGCAAATCAGGTTATCAACCCGTATGCCGGAATGAGTGGGTACAGGGAATATGTGAAAAGCTAAAGGTAAATTGTAATAATTGCCAAAAGAGGTCACTCGAGCCAATAACCGACAAGATAATCAGAAACCATCTCGCAGGATTTATCCCGTCAAAAAACGAGTGGACAAGCCGAACTTCGTTTGATAACCCTGTTCCATTTGTAATGGGTATCTATCCTTTGTTGCAAGATGAGACGTGTTATTTTCTCGCGGTTGATTTTGATAAAGATACATGGCAGGAAGACGTAAAGGCATTTATCGATACTTGCAACCTTGAAAACATACCTGCCGCTTTAGAGCGTTCACGTTCAGGGAACGGCGCTCATATATGGATTTTTTTTGATAAACCAGTATTAGCGGAAAAGGCGCGCAAACTTGGATCATTCTTGATGACCAAAACATTGGATAGACGACCGGAAATTGGGCTTGATTCATTTGACCGCTTTTTCCCGAATCAAGACACATTGCCAAAAGGCGGTTTCGGTAATTTGATCGCGCTACCTTTGCAAAAATCCGCAAGAGAGAAGAATCATAGTGTTTTTCTTGATAGAGATATGTCTCCTTACCCTGATCAATGGGCTTTTCTCTATACAGTAAAACTGTTAGATGAAATTAAACTGGATGAAGTTATTAATAAAGCGATTAAGCAGAATGAACTATTGCCTGTTGTGTATGATCCGGTAGAAACCGAGAATGAATCAAAACCATGGGAAAGAAAATCCGCATCCCTACCGACAATTACAGAATCCCTTCCTCAAAAAATAGAAATAGTTCTTGCTGATCAACTTTATGTTAATCACACCGGATTGCCTCCAATACTTCGCAACCGTATTCTACGGCTTGCGTCTTTTGCGAATCCCGAGTTTTACCGCGCTCAAAGAATGAGGCTTCCTACATGGAATAAACCGCATATTCTTTACTGTTATGAATATTTTCCTGAGCATATTGGTTTACCAGTTGGATGTTTAGACAGTTTGATTGAAATACTTGATCATTACAAAATAAAAA
>JGI24695J34938_10000679_pt1 | contig 32095 bp, 27 predicted proteins | sample TergutCo191P3_FD_34938 | JGI IMG/M metagenome (IMG submission 34938)
AGTCCCTGGGGGAAAGGTTATCCCGGCTGGCATATTGAATGTTCGGCGATGAGCATGAAATATTTAGGTGATCAATTTGATATTCACGCAGGCGGAATCGATCATATACCGATTCATCACACAAACGAAATCGCGCAAAGCGAAGCCGCCACAGGAAAGAAACCCTGGGTTAAATACTGGCTTCATAATGAATTTCTTGTGATGGACAAAGGAAAAATGTCAAAATCATCGGGCGGTTTTTTAACATTGCAGTCTCTTGTGGATGAAGGTTTCGATCCTTTGGATTACAGATATTTTCTTCTTGGCGGACATTACCGCAGTCAGCTTCAATTTTCCTTTGAAAGCCTAAAGGGAGCGAAAAATTCACGCAAATCGTTAATTGACAAGGTAAAAAATCTTGCCGCAAAAATCGCCGAACATGAAACGCAGAATTCCAAAGACTCGCAGGGACTTGGGGAAGAATCAGCCAAGTATATAGAAGGTTTTAACAAAGCGATTGAGGATGATTTAAACACGCCGCGAGCTCTCGCTGAGCTTTGGGGGCTGCTAAAAGACGCTCCATCTTCGGCGCAGACGCTTTTGGCTGTTTATGACATGGATACAATACTGGGGCTTGGGCTTGAAGATGCTGTGAATAACAAAAATAACGTTAACGACAGCGTTGACGAAGAATTTGTTAAGGAAATCGAGGAATTGATCATTAAAAGAGCCGAAGCGAAAAAGGCAAAAGATTTTTCGGCAGCCGATAATATAAGACAAAACCTGAAAAATCGGGGTATAATACTCGAAGACAGTCAGGCGGGAACTACATGGAAGAAGGGGTAATTCCGCTATTACAGCAGCCCCGATATTGTAACAATTAAGGATAGATTTTGTTTTTAAATACAGAGGAACAGTTGGAGGACGGCTCAAAACCCAAAAGCTCATCGGTTGAGTTTAACAGGGAGTTCAGACGTCTTTATGATTCAGTCTTTCAGGTTCTTTTTAGGGTGGCTTACAGGGTTACAAACAACAGGGAAGCCGCCGAGGATCTTTGTCAGGAGAGTTTTTTCCGTTTATACGAAAGAAACATGGTTTTTCCAAATCCGGAAGAAGCAAAATACTGGCTTATCCGTGTTGTAAAAAACGCGTCGTTAAATTACGCCAAGCGCAAAGAACGTGAACGCAAAGTTTATCAGCGCGCTTTCCGCGAGGATCACAGGCAGCAGGAAACAGGAGAAGGCATACTTGTTAAAAAAGAAACAAGCGAGGAAGTGCAAAGCGCTCTTGAAAAGCTGCCTGAAAATCTGCGGATGGTTTTGATATTAAAGGAATACGGCGACATGAATTACAAAGAAATCGGCAAGGTTTTGGGTATTAGCGAAGGAAATGTTAAAGTGCGGGTTTTTAGAGCCCGCGAGCGGCTTGCAATCCTGCTTGCAAGCGCACTGAATACTGATGATAATGTACAAGGTGGTGCAAATGTGTCCTGACCCGCAAATTTTATCAATCTACATTGACGGAGAGCTTCCTTCTCCCTGGAAGGAAAAAATTGAAGCGCACTTGATAAAGTGCCCTCTTTGCAGGGAAAAACATGAAAGTTTTAATCAGCTTCATGAATTGTTCAAAAAGGACACGTCTGTTAACAGAAAATATGTTGAACGCATCATCGACGAACCTGCGGAAGAGCGCACATACACGCAAGAAGAAATGCAGGAAGCGAAAGACAGAATCTGGAATAATATAGAAGCAAAACGAAACACAAGATCAAATATCTGGCGCAGAAGACTTTCCATCTCTTTGCCGGCTGCCGCTGCAGCCGCTGTAATTTTCGCGCTGGTGACAATACTCTGGATTCGGGGTGAAACAATTTTCCAGACAGGCATCGCCGGCAGACAGCCGGAGGCAAACCAGAAAGTAAATATTATCTCCGCTGAGGATGAAATACCAAATATTATACCAGCCGCTGATATAAACGGCGTTCTTCAATATCTTGCCTCTGACGGCGCGGATATTATCATCTTAAGACTGCCCGAGAGCAGTAATTTCTCCAGAACGGGAGAACCCGCTGTATTAAGAGCCGCCGACTATAACAGAATTCCGGAAGCGTCAAGAACGCAGGATTCAACGGGAAGACAGCGCCAATCAAGGAGACAACAATAGAATGATCCGCTCTCTTTGCCTTGCTTGTATTTTAATAATTACGTCAATTATGGTTCTTGAAGCGCAGGAACAACAGGCAGCCAGAACAGGAATGAATCCTGGATTCAGAAGACGCGCGCTTGTAATGGATATAAGCGCGAGAGTCCTTGAAGGCGAACGGGTTACGGTATGGACAGAATCAGAAACCAAAACAGCGTTTCCCGGAAGCCCTGTAAATTTAAGGCTTGTCGGTTCCAATATAGTAATTGCGATGCAGTTTACGCCGTTTTTACGCAGACAGGGAAACGTACTTGTCGCCCAGGGACAGATTTGGCTCGAAGATTCAAATGGTCAGGTTAGTTACCATACGTCATTGCAGACAATTCCGATGGAATTAAACGAACCGATTTATTTTTTTCCTCTTGGAACATCTCCCCAAAATAATCCAATAATCGAAATTATGCTGACAATAAATCCATACAGAGAAAATCCGGTCGCCGCAGAAAATGAAGAAGAAACCAATTAATTATAACTTTAATCTGCTGACTCATTTTTGTATCTGCCTGTTGGCTGTCAATATTGTTTTTTTATCTTCCTGCAGTCCCAAAGCTCCTGTTATAACATCGATCGATCCAAAAATAGGAAGAATGGGAGAAATGATCACGCTTACAGGAAATAATTTCGGTTCATCACGCGATGAATCCTATATAACGATAGCCGGAGTTTCTCCCACAAACTCATCATATTTATTATGGCAGGACAATTTAATAATAATCAGAATACCGGAACTTGGAGACTCAGGTCTGGTTTATGTGCATAAAAAAGGAAGAAAAAGCAACGGCGTATTGTTTTCCAATTTTGCAAATGTGCCGCGTCCTGTTGACGGAGAAGAGCTGGGATTGGAACCCAGGATTGCCGCAATAACTCCACAGATAGGAGCTCCCGGCTCCCTTATAACAATTACAGGCAGCAACTTCGGCATTTCACGCGAGAATTCATTGCAAACAGCATCGGGCGTTTTCTTTTCTTGGGATTTTGATTCGCCTTCATTTAATCCCTATGCTGTAAGAGAGCCGGAATTCATCGAAGTATCAGAAATTGAACTTGGTTACGAATCATGGAGCGCGCGCGAAATACGCATACGTCTGCCGGACGGTGCTGTCAGCGGCAACATGGAAATAAGAACGCCTCATGGCTCTTCGCGCCCCGTTCTTTTTGACGTAACCGGCAAACCCGGCTATAAAAATTTTAAGGATAAACGCAGTTATATAGTAACTTATTCCGTTGACATCAGGGTTCTTGACGCATCAAGACCTAACGCCCTGTATTTATGGATACCAAATCCGACAAGCTCGCCTTCGCAGAGGAACGTTACGCTTATTTCGCGTAACATGGAACCGTTTGTGGAAAATCACAGGGGAGTAAGTCTTTATAAACTTGATAACCTTACATCGGGATCAAATCAATCTGTTAATCTTTCATACAGCGTAGAAGTCTTTGCAGTTGAATCTGGAATCAGATCCGCGTCGATAAGGCAGGAAAGAACTCCGCTTTCCGTACTGTATACTCAAAGTTCTGAGTTAATACCGGCGGCAGATCAGCATATAAAAAATACAGTTAGTTCAATAACTGGCAGAGAACAAAACCCGTATGTAAAAGCAAGAGCCATATACGACTGGATTCTTGCGAATTTGCAGATAACAAGCGCATTGACCGCGGATAAAAACATCCCGGCGATACTGGATCGCAAATCCGCGGATCCTTATGGAGCCGCTCTTCTTTTCACAGCTATGACGCGCGCCGCCGGCGTTCCATGTATTCCTGTTGCGGGCGTTTTTATAGACAGGCAGGGGCAAACCATTCGTCATTATTGGGCGGAGATATGGATTGATAATTTCGGCTGGCTTCCTGTTGATCCTGCGATGGGTTCGGGCGCGCTTAAGGGAACCGATTCCGATTCCGACGGACGAAGGGCTCTTCCCATTCCTTTGGATGTAATGACCGGACGCGATCTTGCCAATTATTATTTTGGAAATATGGATAATCAGCGTATCGCATTTTCCAGAGGCGAACCTGTATTGTCGCAGATAGAAAATCGTGGAAGAATGATAACAAACAAGCAGTCTTATTCATTGCAAAATGTCTGGGAAGAAGCGGCGGGAGGACTTGAATCCTACTCAAGCCTTTGGGGAGATATACAAATCACGGGAATTTATGTCCAGTAGCTTTGCGGTTAAATTATTCGCTCCAATACCTTGCAGAAAGATATTGTTTTAAAGCGTCATATTTATGCCCGAGATTGGATAACAATGTATGCGGATTAACAATTTTATATTTACTTTGATCAACCAGGCATCTTCTCCATGTATTGGGCATAATTTTCTTGCTGCACGGATACTTTTTTTCCAGCAAATCGACATTATTGCGCGGAATTACATGAATATGCATAAAATTATCAGCAGAAATTGTTTCTACCTTATTAAAACATATCATCTGTTCAGCCCATAATGTCTGACGCATAAGCTGATAAAACGGTTCAAAATAATAACAGTTTCTTCCGTTTAATATATCATCGAATATTAGCTGTGATGATTTTTTTATAAGCTCATCGTATCTTATTCGCCTTACTTCCCCCAATGTTCCTTTGCCTTTGTCCATATCATCATAAGATTCAATATATTTCCATTCTATAGGGATGAGCCATTTTGAACCGTCTCTATGCAGAGCGTAAATAAACGCGTCTATCGTAGTACAAATGGATCCTCTTGCCGGTTTTCCCTCGCTTAATAAATCCGTATCGCTGGTTTGTTCAAAAGAAATATACGCAGGTTTATATTTATCGGTAACAATCTGCAAAACGTCCGTAAAATTATTTGAAAACGAAGACAATACCGCCAAGACCGCTTCTTTGTCATATCTTAAATAGAACAGGTGATTTAAGCAGGCAATCTGGGATGATAAAGTATAGCCCGTAGGTTCATTTCCCTTCCACCATGGAATATCATTAAATTTATAGTAATCTTTTACCTCCTTTAAGATAGGATGAAAAAAATTATTATCGCTGTTTTTTAAAACAAATTTGTGATTATGTCCTTCAAATTCCCCGTCTCCCGGATCATTATTGAACCAGCCGCTTTCTATTAAGGAAATATTTCTGTTTTTTTCATGATTCTTGTATATATCCATTTATCCCCCCTTAGTGATTCTTCAATATTATATATTAATCCAAATCAGTTTTCAACCTTATTGGAACAAGCAGAAAAAACCTATATTACATTTTAAAATTTTAAGAATTTTTTTATACACTCTTGCATATTGTAGTGCCGAAAAAATCCTTGCCGTCAAGTATCTTTTTAAGATTGTCAAGGTCTTTTCCAGCCGCGCATATTACTTTTAATCCGATCTTTTCGGCATGTCTGCTTGCTACAGGATCAAACGGAACATTTTTGCCCGGAACCCACTCGTCTCCTACCATTACGCGAAAATCTGCCCACGTAATTTTATCTATCGGCTTTGCATCAGGATTTATTTTTGGGTCTGCCGTATACACCTTTTCTATATTGGAAAGATTTATTACCACTTCGGCGCCGAAGCGTTCCGCAAGAAGCACTGCGTCATAGTCCGTTGAAAACCCCGGTTTCCATCCTGCCGCGACAAGAACATGTCCTGTTAAAGGTCCTACATCAAGCGGATTTGTTACAACATCCTGACAGCACCATTCGCTCATCACAGCCTTTATAAGCTGCGCGTTAAGCCTGGTCGCCATTATTCCAATCCAGTCTGCCTCATCGTCTTTTATTGTACCCGATAAAATTTCACGATACGCGTTTTGATACTGCCTTGCAGGCCCGCCGCCGCCCACAACAAATATAAACCGGTTATTCTTGTCTTCCTCGATAAAAGATCGTATTAGACCTGTAAACTTTGCGAGGAATTCAACATCAACTTTATCCGGAGCTACAATCGAGCCTCCCAGTGAAATAACCGTAACCATTATTTTCTCCTTGTTTGTTGAGTATAGCATAAATTTTTGGGAATTGTAATATAAAAAAGGCTTTTCCAAAACTTAAGTTGTTGGAAAAGCCTCATTTATCTAAGCAATACATACTATTTTTAAATACAACATGGAATAATTAGGCTTTCCCTTTATCATGCTTTCCCAGAATATATGCGCGTTCAATAAGATATGTTACAGCGCAAACAGCATCATCATTTTTACAAAATATTTTTTCGCCTATCTTCCATAGTTTTTCTACAGTTTCGGTAGTATCAATGGCTTTTTTTATCTTTTCAATTTCCATATATGCTTCCTGTTTCTGTATATGTTAAAATGGCAAAACCCTTTTATTAAACAGACATACGGTAAAATTAATAATTAAAATTTCTTCCATTTTCTGTCAATTTCCCTGCCGAAGTGAGAAACAAATTTTTTTACAGTCTCTTTTTGTTTTTTATCGTCAATATAATTTTCAATCATCATATTGGCAAATTCAGACAACAGGTTAATATAAGCGTTTACGCTCTTTGCTGCTTCCTCAGAGTAAAATCCGATTTTTTTATTAGCCGCTTTCGGGTCATAGGTAATGCCGTTATCGACAGAAAAAGCGTTTGATAAACCTACATAGCTTGACATCATATAATATTTATAAAGTCTTTTTTCTTTGGCGAGCCTTACAAACTTAATAAAAACTTTTTTACCTTTCATGTTTTTGGCAAAGCATAAATCATTGCTTTCAAAATCTCTGCCGTATTTTTTTGCAAATTTTTCTTTTTCTTCTTTTGTAAGTTTTACGCCAGTTAATTTATTTTTCTGTACTGTTTCATATTCATTAAACAGCTTGGCTTCTTCTTCTGTGCCTTTGGCGATGTAACAGGCGATAATATAATTTTCATAAATACTGCGCCAGAGTAAAAATGAATTCATCATAGAACCGTTATCAAGCAGACCGAACATATCAATAAAAGTCTGCAATGACTTATTATACAACTTGTTGCAGGCAGTTATTCTTTGCTTAATCGTATCTTTATCTTTTTTGTTTTCCAGAGATTGCTTTATTAAACCGTTTAAATCCTGCAATAATAAAAACAAGAAAGACAACTGCTGTGTCATAATGGTAAATTTTCCCTTAATGGCGGCGCTGTTGCTTTCCCTGTTGTCCCAAAATTCCTTTAGACTGGTTTCAAGTTTCTCGCCTTTAAGATATGTGTTAAAGCTCCTGGCAAGTTCTTTTTCATCTTTTATTTTACCTGTTTCTTTTAAAATTTCGTTAATCATAAGTTCCTCCTGTATATATTATATTATCATATATATTTAATAAGGAGCAAGCCCTCATAACGCCCCCTTGCAGATTAGGTTTAAAAAATTTTCATTTTTTATTTTTATCTATAATAATTATTATCAAATAATACAATAGAATATATTAAATATTTTGATAAATATTTCTGCCTTTTTAGATTAATATAAAACTATTTATAAGACTATTGCGTAACTCCGCCTAAAATTCTCATTCTGCCGTCCAAAACAGGGCTGATTACTCCGCCTCTGGCTCTTATATATTCAGTTACAACATACGAAAGCAAAAGAGATACATTAAAGCGATCGGAAGCGTTGAGCATCGGCACATATCCATCGCCGCCGCCCAGAATATAATCGTTTGTGCAGAAACGATAAATCCTGTCAGGATTTACAGGTTCTCCTCCGATCGTAAGATCTCTTACAACTCCGCCGCCTGATGTTTTATCAATTGTAAAACGCACATCGCTCGAAACCTGTGGGAAGCCTCCATTACCTTGCGGTATTGTCGCCATAAAATCGAACAGCTCAATAATTTGCGTTCCTGTCATCGAAGCAACATAAAGATAATTCTCGAAAGGCAGAATTGTTAAAATACGTTCCTGTGTAATTTCTCCGGCAGGAAGCTCGGCTCTGATATTACCGCCGTTATGAAAAGCAAAATCAATTCTTTGGCTGCTGATATTGCGAAGGTACCAGACATTGGAATCAGTTATCATATTTCCAAGAGCTGTCTCCTGATAACGTGGAAGACGATTTCCAAAAATAAAACCGGGAGCAGCTTGCCCTATTACTTCCTTAAATGTAACATTGGCTCTGTCGATATAGCTTTTTAACATTTCACTTACGCCGGAATCAGGACCGATAAAAAGAGGCGCCCAGTCAAAACCGGCAAGCCTTCCATTGCGTATTGTCAGCCGTCCATAGCCCAAAAATTTTCCCCATTCATTCGCAGAAACGATCCATGTATCTCCGGCTCTTCTTGGAATTTCAAAATAAGAATGAGAATGTCCGTCTACAATTACATCTATTCCGATTCCTTCAAACGCTTTCGCGAGATCAACCGACGTTATGTGACTATCCGTCTCTCTTACATCTCCCATATGGGTAATGCCGATAACAATATCAACACCTTCCTGATTGCGCAAAATGTCAACAACTTCACGAGCGGCTTCAATTTCGTTAATAAATTCAAGCGTACTGTCAGGACTGGAAATTACCTGTGTGCGCAATGTTGTAATTGCGAAAATACCGACAGAAAAATTATCATAGTGTTTTACCAAATACCTGTTGCCGCCAAGATATGAGCCGTCAGAAAGCCTTATATTGGAAGAAACAAACGGAAAATCGGCAAGGGCTATCTGCTCTTTTAATCTTTGCAAAGGACCGTTAAACTCATGGTTTCCAAAAGTTGCGGCGTCATAACCAATCATGTTAAAAGCGCGAATCATGGGCTCCGCGTGAAACATATTGGAAAGAGCGCTGCCTGTATTAAAGTCTCCGGCGTCTAGCAAAAGCACCTGCGGATTAACGGCTCTGATTGCGTTAATATAGGCGGCAAGTTCAGCAACGCCTCCCCGCCCGCCGCTTGCAAGCAGCGCTCCGTGCATGTCGTTGGTATGAAGTAAAATAAGCTCTCCGTTTCTTCCGGTATTGCCTGCTTCCTGAATCGGAGACGCGAATAAACCGGCGCAAAATACAAATGCCGCCAAAAATATAAATACAATCTTTTTCATTTCTCATCCACTCCTTTGGTAACTCTTACTTCCATCACTCTCTGTTTTATAACTTTTAACACTTTAATTGTTAAATTATTCCATGTTAGAATTTCGTTGGCATGAGGAAGCCTTCCCATGTTTTCCATTATCCAGTTTGATACAGTTGTGTCAGGAATGGAAACCTCTTCGGCGGGCGTTTCGGGGGGAGGCGAATCATCGGCGGCTTCATCACGCATTACGGCTTCCACCATATCCTTAAAATAAACGCTTCCCAGAACAATAAAGCCGCCTTCCCAGTCTTTTTTTACAGGTTCAACCACTTCATCATGTTCATCCCAAATTTCGCCGACAAGCTCCTCTACAATATCTTCGATTGTAACAACGCCTAACGTTCCGCCGTGTTCATCAACCACTACGGCAAGATGCGATTTTTTTACCTGCAATGTTCTAAAAAGTTTCGCTATCTTTATTGTCTTTGTAACAAAAACAACAGGCTTTACAATATCCATGAGAGTTTTTTTATCTTTCATTACTTCATGGTAAAAATCTTTAAGTAAAATAATTCCTTTTATATTGTCGATTGAATCCTGATAAACAGGCAGCCTGGAAAAACCGGTATCGATAAATACGCTGTCTATTTCTTCTATGGTGCTCGAAAGCGATACGCCCACAACATCAACACGCGGCGTATAAATCCCGGAAACTTTTAAATCATCAAAACTGATAATCTGTTTTATCATCTGCTCTTCGCGGCTGTTAATAACGCCTTCCTGCCTGACTTCCTCCACGTACGTTAAAAGCTCGTCTTCGGTCGTGCCTCGATCTGTTTTAACAGGGAAAATAAACATAAGAAGTTTTTTCCAGCCGGTCATTAAAAAATTTATGGGTAAAAAGACATAAACGAAAAAGCGCAGGAGAGGCGCGTTTCTTAAGGCGGTTAGTTCCGGCGTTTCTTTGGCAAGCGCCTTTGGCGAAATATCGCCGAAAACCAGAACCAATAATGTAACAACAACTGTGGCTATACTGACGCCTTTGGGTCCGAAAAGCTCAATAAGGAGAGCGGTGGCAAGAGCTGACAACGAGATATTTACAACATTGTTCCCGATTAAAACGGTAGAAAGGATTTTGTCATACGCTTCGATCATTTTAAGGACGAGCCTTGCTCTTTTGCTCTTTACAGCGAGGTTTTTTAATTTTATGCGATTAACCGCCGAATAAGACATTTCGCACGAAGAAAAAAACGCTGATAAACACAGTAGAATCAAAAGAGAAATTATTACTATCGCATGATACGTACTCGCATTATGCGCTGAAACTTCATCCATAAACTAAGGCGCCGATCAGAATCGAACTGATGCATCGCGGTTTTGCAGACCGCTCCCTTACCGCTTGGGTACGGCGCCGTATATTTACAGTAATTCAAGACATGTTTTTAGTCAAGTTGATCCCAGGGCGGCAGATAATCATCATCATCGATACGGATATCTTCCAAGGGAGAAAAAACGAACGATTCATCGTCGGTATTACGCCTGTTGCCTGTTCTCTGGTTCCCTCTCTGCGCCGGTGAAGTAGGCGTGTTTAACTCCGGGAATAAATCCTGGGGAATCGTAGGCATTAAGCCATCAAGGAAGGACGTGTCTACATCCAGACGCGTTGTAGTTGAAGTCGGCAGTCTGGGTCCGTCGGAACCTCTGTTGTCTCCATGAATCTCGCAATAGCGGGCAGGGATTGTCCCTTCCCTGAACGGAAGGTATACAGTGCTTTGGCATGATTCTGTCGGGAGGAATCCTGAGCCTCTGCAGACAGCCACATCGGCAATGCCGGAAGGTCTTACAAAGCTTCTTTGAGGAAGCCCTCTGTTGATTACACTCATATAATCGCCCCATACAGGTCCTGCAAGCACAGCTCCCGTCTGAGAGATTCCAAGCGAGTTTCCCGGTTTATCAAAACCGAACCAAACTGCTGTCGTATAGTACGGAGTAAATCCAACTGTCCAGGCATCCGCCCAGTTCTGCGTAGTTCCGGTTTTACCGGCTACAGGCATCCTGAAAGTCTTTCCTTCGCTGTCCCTGTAAGTGAGCTTGGAACCGGCTCCGGTACCAAAAGCCAGCGTACCTGCCGTTGTGCCGAACTCCAATATTCTTGTCATAAGAAAAGCGTTTTGCGGGCTTATAAGCTGACCATTATTCGCCATTCTTCTCTGCCGCTGGCGTATATCTCTTTCGATATCAAATATCACCCTGCCGTTGCGATCCTCAATCGAACGGATAGCCATAGGCGTAACAACCCGCCCNTGATTCGCGAAGACAGAAAACGCNCTTGCCATGCGAAGCGGAGATGTAGAGTTTACTCCAAGACCAAGCGGATAAAATCTTGGGAACTGCCGCCTTATCTGCGCTTCTTCTGTTACATCCAAAAGAAGTGCCGATCTGCTTATTGCGGCGTCAAAGCCGATGGTTTCCAAAACTTTTAATGAAGGGATATTTAATGATAAAGACATTACCATGTAAAGCAAAACAGGGCCTCTCCACGCTCCGCCGTAATTGTTTGGAACATAAGGCGTGCCGTCTTCATTGTGGAATGCCATCGGTATATCATAGATCATTGTCGCCGCTGTAAAATCGCGGGTGTCCAAAGCGGCGGAAAAATACAATGGCTTAAAAGCTGAACCGGGCTGAACGCTTGCCTGTGTTGCGCGGATAAGCTGATTCGATTCGTCATATTTTGAACCGCCTACAATAGCGGTAATATATCCTGTGTCATTTTCTATCGAGATAAGAGCGCCTTCCACAACATTCTGATCGATATTGGATCTTAGCTGGGTAAAACCTTGATTTGTAATATCCTTTAATTCAGATACGCCGAAAGCAAGGGCTGCCATATCTACTACCGGGTTAAGAGCCGTAACATATCGTGAAATTGCTCTGGATTGATTTTGACCGGCAGTACCATCGCGGAATTCAGTCATATCAAAAGCAAGCGTTAAAAGATTGATGATAGGCACCTGAGAACGAACCATCTGCACATTGCTTCTTCTGCTTAATGCGGCAAATTCCCTGTTGCCTTTTTCCAGTCCTTCTGCCATAAATCTTTCTGCGGCTTCCTGATGTTCAAGGTTAAGGGTTGTATGCACAATATAGCCGTCACGGTAATAATCCCTGGAGCCGTACATTATTACATCAAGTTCTCTTCTAACATATTCGCTGAACCACGGCGCTTTATCTTCGCGGGTTAGGTATGCGGAAAGAGCCGGTCTTGTCCAGTCAAAATTATCCCAGAACTCCTCATAGGACGCCTCCGCCTCATCTTTATCGGCGTAACCGAATTGGATCATCCTTTCGAGCACAAAATGCTGTCTGTCCATTGCAAGGTTTGGATTTCTTAAGGGGTCAAACCGGTTCGGTCCTGACAGCAAAACCGCAAGAACAGCGGCTTCCGCAAGAGAGACATCCCTTGCGCTGCGTCCAAAGAAATACTTGCTGGCTGTTTCGACTCCATAAGTACCGGGACCCATCGGCATATAGTTAAGATAAATTTCGAGAATCTCATTTTTTGTATACCGGCGCTCAATCTGAAAAGTCCACCACAATTCTTTTATTTTTCGTTTGATTGTTCTCTCGCCGCGGTTTGTATATAACGTACCCGCTACCTGCTGGGAAATTGTCGAACCGCCGCCAAGTCTCCTGCCTCTTACCTGCCCCCACGCGGCGCGGGCTATTGCGCGAATGCTAAAACCGCGATGACTGTAAAAGTCCGGGTCTTCGCGGGCGAGGACGGCGTGAATTAAATGTCTTGGAAGCTCGCTTAAAGAAACCAGTTCTCTTTTTTCATCAGAGGCAAACTCAGTTATAAGATTGCCGTTTATATCCAAAAGCCTTGTCGGAAGAGCCGGAGCAAGCTCGGTAAAATTTTCATTATTTTTGATATTTGCCGTCATTGCCAGAGATAAACCAAGACCTATACCGATTACTATAACTATAATAACGGTAAAAGCAGCTATTACTTTGACAATAATGGCGGAAACAAAGCCATTCCCACTATAATATCCCATAATATCAGCATATATAAGAAAGAAATTATTGTCAATGTTCCAATTCTTTGCTCTTTTTCATCAATTTTTTAAGCTCAAAACTGATCAATGTGCCGGTAACCAGAAAAGCAAACCCGTCTGCCACGGGAGTGGCTGTTATAAAACCCCAAAGACCCCAGACTTTGCCAAAAATGATAATACATGGAATAAGAGCGATGCACTGGCGAAGGAGAGAAAGAAAAATCGATATTTTTGGGCGGCCTGTTACTACAAAGAAATTGGTGGAAACAATTTGAAAACCGGCAAGCGGTAAAAGAAGCATAAGGAGTCTCATAGCCCTGGGAGTAAATTCCATCAGCGCCTGACTTGCGTTGGGAGAAAAAAGTTTTACAAGCTCAGCAGGAAAGATCATTACTATCACAAAACCGGAAAAACAAATGAGGGAAGCCGCGGCAATCGCGCCAAGATATGTGCGTAACACACGGCGGTATTGCTTTGCCCCATAATTGTAGCCAAGTATCGGCTGCGCTCCCTGATTAATTCCGAAAACAGGCATAAGTATCAGCATTAAAATTACGCTTGATATACTCATTCCCGAAAGAACGATATCGCCGCCGTTAGAAACTCCAAGAGCTTCTTCTCCGTACCAGCCCGCGCTTTTATTATTAAGAAGCTGAGCTATGGAAAATAACAATTGAAGCAGAGCCTGAGCGGAGCCAAATGCCATTATTTGTTTTACAATCGAAAAATCCGGTTTTAGGATGCGGAAGTTAAGCCTTACTACAGCTTTTTTACTTAAAATAAATCTTAGAATAAACATGGTGGAAATAAACTGCGAAACAACTGTCGCCCAGGCGGCTCCTTCCACTCCCCACCTGAACCATAAAATAAAAAGAGCGTCAAAAATAATATTGCAGACAGCGCCAAGAACCATCGCTATCATTGTAACGCCCGGAAACCCCTGCGCTCTTGTGCAGTGAGACAAACCAAAACTTACAAGAAAAAAAACTGAGCCGTACAGCGTTACGCGAAAATATTCCCTTCCGTAACGGAAAGACTCGCTGTCTTCGATAGCTCCCATAAGAGACATTATGGGATCAAGGAAAAAAAGACCGATAGCTGTCATTAAAATTCCGGTTCCCAGAAGAAGAAAAAAACAATGATCAAGAGCGTTTTCCGCTTCCTGCCGCCGCTTTTGTCCAAGTCTCATGGAGATCATGTTGGCGGCTCCTATGCCGAAAAACATCGCAAACGCCATGCCGACAGTCATAAGCGGCAGCACAAGAGAAAGCCCGCCTAGAGCAAGTTCATTTACAGCCTGCCCGACAAAAATACGATCAACAAAATTATAGAGAGCGTTAACAAGCATTCCGGTAATCGCCGGGATAGAAAATTTTAAAAGTAATTTTCTGATAGGTTCAGTGCCGATTTTATTTGCAGCGTCCTGCTTGTCCTGTACTTCACCCATTAAAATTCCTCACCCTTCTCTATATATTCCTGATTTATTTTTTATTTTACAACCGCTGCCCAGATACGCAGTTCCTGCGAAGCCCAGTGGACAATTAAAAGACGTAAACAATCATAACAGTTTAAGTCATTATCGATAACCGCTTCGGAAAAAACCAATTTAACAGCCGGGTTTGTCCTTGAATGTTCATTTGGAAACTCAAGTATCCACCGGGAAAATTCTTCGCAGTTTCCTTTTCGCATCATTTCTTCTACGCTCTTTTGGAATTTTTCGGCAAAGAACTGAATAATATCCGCGTTTAATTTATTTTTCTTTTTTGCCAAAGCGGTCTTTACAAATTCCATGGTCGCTTCCACTTCGTCCATTGCAAGAGTCGGAGCAAGCGATTTATTCTCGGAAAAACCGGCAAGTATTTTATAGAATTTTTTCTGTGTGTCAATAATAGCGGCGATTGCCAGTATCACCTCGTTTCTTAAATATCTGGGCGGATTTTTCCCGCGCATTAATTCCAATAATACAGGCACCGATTCAATCTTATGATAAATTCCAAGCGCTTCTGATGCCATTATCATAAGCCGCGGATTCTCCGTGTTTAATACAAGTTTTTCCATCTCTTCCCTAAAATCATAATCTTTCATTTTAGCGAGAGCTATAACAGATTCGCCCGCAAGCATATANTCATGCGAAAAAGAAAGCTCGCGGAGTTTTGGAACAGCGGAAACNCAGTTATGATTACCCAGAATACGGGCGGATATATACGCTGTCGTAAAAGGATTGTTGGATATGTCGTCAACTAACGCTTTTTCCGCTTTTTTGGAAAGCTTCTCGAGTTTTTCGAGCGCTCTTATCGCTTCTGTGCGTGTTGTAAGTTTAGGGGATCTGGCGCTTACAAGAAGCCCGTCAATCGCAAGACGCGAAGGTGTGTCGTGTAACGCTCCTAGAACTTCTTTTTCTTCATGAGAATCCTGCGCCCTGTTTAATTTATCAAGGAGGCTTATCGCGCGAAGATCCCTGAATGAAAAAATTACTTCGAGCGCCCCGGAAAGCGAAAGGGAATCGAGCGGCTTCATTTTATGCTGCCTGGAAAGCGCAATGCCTGCCAGAATAAACATCAATATATACAGCGCCTTAAAAGCGGCAAACGGAGAAAGTTTTAAGAACATAAGAAAATCGAGCAGTAACCCTGCCAAAAATGTGCCGCTCGCTCCCGCGATTCCCAAAACGAAGAAGTAAAGGATTCCCATATCAAGAATTTTTTCCGAAGGAACCAGCCCAAGAAAATATGTCTGCGCAATTCCTTCCGATCCAAGAAAACCAAAACTCAGCATGAAAAACAGGAAGACCATAAAAAGAATCGTACCTGTTACATTCTGAACAGCGGAAGACGGAAAGAAAATTACAGGTATTAAACTCGCAAAACCCAGAATAACGCTGACAAGAAAAAGCGGCTTTGCGCCGATTCGATCAACAAGAAATTTAATAATTAAACCCGCCGTTAAATGACCAAGACTTCCAAAAACAGCGTAGAGGGAAATTAAACCGTCGTTATGCTCAAACACTTCACGGGCGTAAACAACAACGAACGTTCTTGATATGCCTGATACAAGAACAACAAGAAACAGAATAAATAAAAAATGCCTTATATAATCCTGGGAAAACGCTTCGTTAAAAATCTCACGGAGCTTCATTCCCTGTCCGTCTTTTGGACGTTCAGGCTCAGGCACTTTTTTAATAATCGTTCCGCTTATAACGCCCGCAATAATTCCGATTCCAAGCAGAAAAGAGAAAATAAAAATCGGCGGATTAAGACCCAGAATCATCGCTATAAAAAAACTGCCGAACATTCCAATAGAGCTGTTAATAATTTGAATCTGCGTCATGTAACTTCCGCGATCGGGACCTGACGCTAGAAGACCCAGAACAGGATTATTCCCTATCATTCCAACGCCGCGGATAAGGTGGAAAAGGAGCACTCCCAGCAGGATTAAAAAAAGCGCGGTATTTCTGTGTCCGGCATAATCAACAAAAGGAGCGGCAGCGGCAAGGATCATACATATCGATCTTGCAGTCCACGTAAAACTAAAAATTTTAATTATGGAAAAACGTCTTGCAAGCATTTTCCCAAGCGGCAGCATAAAAAGCGCGATATAAAAAGCCGAGCTCATAAGCCCAATAAAAGTCGATGAAGCGCCCAATCGCAGAGCGAAAAGGGTAATTATTATCCCTACCATCAAATTCCATGAGATAGCATTAAAAATGTTAAAATAATTGTATGTATCCCTGGCTTTACTTAAGCGATAAGGAGATAAATCTGACGCCATGTATTTAATTTAACAATGTATAACAATAGTTACAAGGGACACTTCTTGTCTTTTTATTAAAATAAAGGTATAAATTTAATTATGATTAAAGAAGCGATAATCCAGGCGGCAAAAAGGGAGAATCTTTCCTTTGAAACGGCTGAAATGGTTATGAACGAAATCATGGAAGGCAAAGCCAGCGAAATCCAGATGGCAGCCTACCTTGCGGCTATGTCTGTAAAAGGCGAAACGATTGACGAAATTACAGCTTCGGCAACCGGTATGCGCAAGCATTGTACAAAAATTCTTCATGATATGAATGTGCTGGAAATCGTCGGAACAGGCGGCGATCATTCCAATTCATTTAACATTTCCACCACTTCCGCGCTTGTAATTTCCGCAGCGGGGTTTCCTGTCGCCAAACACGGCAACAGGGCGTCTACCAGCAGAACAGGCTCCGCGGATGTGCTTGAAGCGCTCGGCGTGGACATCACCATTTCGCCTGAACACAGTCTGCATTTGCTAAAAAATATTAATCTTTGTTTTTTATTCGCCCAGAATTATCATATATCGATGAAATATGTCGCTCCTGTCAGGAGGGAGCTTGGAATTCGCACAATCTTCAATATACTGGGCCCGTTGGTAAATCCGGCAGGAGCCAACATGGAGCTTTTGGGCGTATACGAACCTGAGCTGATTGAACCGATGGCAAAAGTTTTATGTAACCTCGGCGTAAAAAGCGGCATGGTTGTTTACGGTCATGACGGCCTTGATGAAATTTCTTTGGGCGCTCCCACTACAGTCTGCGAACTTCGAAACGGCTTTATTAAAACTTATGATATCACTCCTGAACAGTTTGGATTTGAACGAAGCGCCAGAGACGATCTTCGCGGCGGCACCCCTGCCGAAAACGCCGAAATCACCAGGCAGATTCTTAACGGCGAAAAAAGCCCTAAACGCAGCGCCGTGCTGTTGAATTCCGCCGCAGCGATACACATCGCCAAGCCGGACATTGAAATGAAAGAGGCGGTAAAAATTGCAGCCGAGGCGATTGATTCAGGCAAGGCAAAAAAACAGCTTGAACAGTTTATCGAATTATCCCAGAAGAAGGATTTGGTTTAGTAATTAAAGGGAAAGCTGGAACTCCGCATCAGTAAAAAAAATTAGCAGCCCCACTCTAGTCTTCCTTTTGACTTTAGAGTGGAACTGCTAAATCCGCCTGTAAAATGCTTCTTAAACTATCTACAACTTAAATTGTTAACAATTTACGCCACCTTAAATCGAGATACCTCTCCAATTAAAACGCCTATTCCTTCGCGGTTTTTACCGCTTATGTCGTTAACATGGTTTACGGCGATATTGATTTGGTTTGCGCCTGTCGCCATTTCGTTCATGCCGGATTCAATCTCCTGCGTCGCTTTTTCCAGGTTTTCGCTTTCACGGATAACCTCATTCGCGTTTTGAAGCATTTCTTCCGACCTTGAACTTACCTGACGCGTAATATCATTGACTTTACCTACGCCTTCCAGAATCTGCTTGCTGCCGATTCCCTGCTCTTCCATCGCATGAAGAATATTTTCTTCCTGTTCCGCCACGACTTTAACGCTGTCATCGATTGCGCCGAACTTTGTTAAAACATTTTCTGTTGAAATGGAAATCTTCTCGATTGAACCTTTTATTTTTTTAAGCACTGTGCTGATTGTTTTTGACTGCTCGCTTGAGCTTTCCGCGAGCTTACGGATTTCCGCTGCGACAACTGCGAAACCTTTGCCTGCGTCTCCTGCGTGAGCTGCTTCTATTGCGGCGTTCATTGACAATAAATTTGTCTGACCCGCAATATTTTCCATAACAGAATTAATTTCCAAAAGTCCTTCCGATTCACGGGATATTTCCTGTATATCGGTAGAAACTTCCTGCAGGCTGTTGCGTCCGACTTCGGAAGCGTCTTTTAACATCCTTACATTATTGGCGTTGCTTATAACGGTATTTGTCACAGAATTGGTATTCGCTACCATTTGTTCAATAGCGGACGAAGCCTGAGCGACATTTTGGGTCTGTTCGTGAACAAGTTTATCCAGTTTACTGATATTGCCTACTACCTGTTCCATTGTCGCGTGCGTTTGGCTGACGCTTGCGCTCTGGTTTATTACGCGTCCTTTAATGCTTTGAATATTCGAAGTGATTTGATTTACAGCGGCGGCTGTTTCACTCATATTGCCCGCAAGGTCTGTTCCAACATTGGACAATGTAACAGATTCATTTTTAATCGATAAAACAAGATGCTTTATTTTCGTCAAAGTATTGTTAAAATATTTTGCCAGATCGCCGATCTCGTCTGTTGAATTTAACAATACAGAACGCGTTAAATCGCCCTCGCCTTCCGATATATCCCTAAGAGTATCCGCAAGAGTAACCAGCGGCTTTGTAACATAATGTAAAACAAAATATGTTATTACAGCTCCGATAATTATTGCGATTAGCGCCAAAATGATCGTAAATCTTGTTATACTGTAAATAGGCTCCAATATATGCGATTCGGAAGCGCCTATCAGTATCGACCATGTTTGATCCGAGCCGCCAATAGGGAAGGATTGCATCATCATTATAATGTTTGTATCAAGAGACGGATCATAAGATTCGCCCGAGAAATTCTCGCCGTTTATAACAGCGTTAAAAGCCGCCTGCTTTGCGTTGCCGTATTCAACATCGACATCAAGTAAATTTTTTCCAATTCTTTCCGGAAGAAAATGCGCAAGAATATCGCCGTTACCTGAATACATTACCATTAAAGCGATATTATCATCTTCCTGTATGGTCTGTTCCAGCGTGGGCTGAATTACTGCCATATCAAGAAGGCATCCTACGGCGCCGATTACTTCATCGGTACGGCGATTAATGATAGGAACCTGAATTATCATCCCATGAGTTTTTTTCCCGTCCATAACTGTCGCAACAGGGTTGTCGAATCTTTCTTTTCTTGCGTCATTGCCGGTAATATGAGCCATTGTTTTTTCGATATCAGCGCTGGCGCGCGCTGTAATAACGCCTGTTTCTTTTGTAATAGTCATGGCATACTGCCCGCCGGGACCTGAACCTACTCTGTCAATAAATTTTTCATCCATGCCGTCAAGCGCGTTAGGCAGCCAGATCGAATACGCAAGCCCCCATCTTTCGTTTTCGATTAGCGCGCCTTTTAACATACTGTCGAATTGATCCCGCCTTGTTTCCGCAGGCAGACTTTCAAAATCTTCCATAATTGCGCTTAGCGTGTTTAACGCGAGGATATGGCCTTCTTCTCTGCCTTTCCAGTAATTAACTTCCCTTTCGAGCATGTGTTTAAGATTATTAAGGCTAAGTTCAAGGCTGATATTGCTTGCTTCACGCAGAAGCAGCATCGCAATTCCTGTTACGATGACAGCTACGATTGCGATCACCATAAGACTAAGTTTGAATTTAAGTTTCATATACTCCTCCTTTCGTAAACAGCAAATATCCGTATTTTCCAATGCTCCGGGCAGGTCTTAAAACGAGTAATAAAATTATTAATTTTTAAGCGGCTAATACGAATATTAATTAATTTTTAATGCTTGTTTTAATGAAACTGTCAATTAAAACAACCTACATATTTAATATAATAATATATAATAATACCGGCAAGTAAAAAATTATACATATTGACAATTTCAATTAATTAATAATATATTAAATCATGAAAAACCCGCCTGCAATACTTGGTAAAATCGCGGAAAGCACATTAAAACGCGTTTCTTTAGCCAAAGAAACGCTTCATTTTGATCAGCTTAAAAAAATGACTGCTGTGAATAATCAGCATGAACAGAAAAATACATTTTACAATGCGCTTGCCTGTGCCGGTTTATCATTTATCTGCGAGGTAAAAAAAGCATCGCCTTCAAAAGGAATAATATCAAAGGATTTTCCCTGGATGGAGATCGCAAAAGATTACGAGGAAGGCGGCGCGTCGGCGATTTCTGTTTTAACAGAGCCTGAGTTTTTTTTGGGAAGCGAACAATACCTAAGAGAAATATCAGCCGCTGTTAAAATCCCCACACTGCGAAAAGATTTTATAATAGACCCGTATCAAATATACGAAGCAAAATTATGGGGAGCAGGAGCGGTTCTTTTAATCTGCGCTCTATTGGAGCCAAAAACAATTACAGATTTTATCGCTCTCGCCTCTGAACTGTCTCTTGACTGCCTTGTGGAAATACACAGCGAACAAGAGGCTCATGAAGCGATTGGCGCAGGAGCAAAAATCATCGGCATTAATAACCGCGACCTTACAACATTTAATGTTGACTCAGGGCTTTCAGCCCGCCTAAAAAAACAAATACCTGCAAATATTATAACAGTTGCCGAAAGCGGAATAAATAACGCTGATGATATTCGTGAATTAAAAAATACCGGCGTGGACGCTGTTTTAATCGGCGAAAGCCTTATGCGCTCTTTTGACAGAAAAAAGTTTTTACAGGAATTAAAAAACGTGTAAAAATACATAAAAAACATTCGTATCCCGCTTTGGACAGGTGTATTTTTTTTAAATATATGCTAACTTTTTTATATGCAAATAAAAATCTGCGGTCTTTTCCGCGACGAAGACATCGATTTTGTAAACGAAGCCAGACCTGATTATATCGGCTTTGTTTTCGCCAAAAGCCCGCGGCAGGTTTCGTCGGCTCTTGCCCAATATATGCGCTTTCGCCTGTCTTCGGATATTGTTCCTGTCGGCGTTTTTGTAAACGCGCCAATCGCCGTTATCACAGAGTTGTATCACAACGGCGTTATTTCAATTGCGCAGCTCCACGGCGACGAGGACGAAAGCTACATCACTCAGCTAAAAAAACAAACAGAAACAAATATCAGGCAGACAAAAATCCCGCCCATAAAAGTAATAAAAACCATCCTAAACGAAAATATAAAACCAAGATTCGCTCTTCCGGCAAGCGCCGATTTTATACTTCTTGATTCGGGAGCAGGTTCGGGAAAAACTTTTAACTGGGATGATCTGCATGTTCTAAAAACAAAAAGGCCGTGGTTTTTGGCAGGCGGAATCAATATCGGCAATATTAAAAAGGCAATGGAGTTAAATCCATTCGGCGTTGATATTTCAAGCGGCGCGGAAACTGACGGCGCCAAAGACCGGAAAAAAATACTTGAACTGGTTAAAGCGGCAAGACAAGGAATAAAATGATGAGCAGCGAAAATAAATTTAACGGGCGATTCGGCGAATACGGCGGTCAATTTATACCCGAAACATTGATGAACGAAATTATCAATCTGGAAAAATCCTATAACCATTATAAGGAAGACAGCGCGTTTCAGGCGGAGTTAACCGCTCTTTTAAACGATTACGCAGGCCGTCCTTCCCTTCTTTATTACGCCGAAAAAATGAGCCGCGATCTTGGCGGAGCGAAAATTTATTTAAAGCGTGAAGACTTAAACCACACAGGCTCCCACAAAATTAACAATGTTCTGGGTCAGGCGTTACTTGCAAAAAAAATGGGAAAGACAAGAATTATTGCCGAGACAGGAGCCGGACAGCATGGAGTAGCTTCCGCGACCGCTGCCGCTCTTTTGGGAATGGAGTGCGAAATCTTCATGGGAAAGGAAGATACAGAAAGGCAGGCGCTTAATGTATACCGCATGGAGCTGTTAGGCGCAAAGGTTAATCCTGTAACAAGCGGCACTCAAACTTTAAAAGACGCTGTTAATGAAACAATGCGTGAATGGGTCAGCCGTGTTCACGATACGCATTATGTGCTTGGTTCTGTCATGGGTCCTCATCCGTTTCCAATGATTGTGCGTGATTTTCAGGCTGTTATAAGCAAAGAAGCCCGGGAGCAAATCCTTGCAAGAGATGGAAAACTTCCTGCTGTTGTTACGGCGTGTGTCGGCGGAGGCAGTAACGCAATGGGTATTTTTTATAATTTTATAAAAGACGAAAGCGTAAAATTGATCGGCTGTGAAGCGGCTGGTCTTGGAATAGACACGGAAAAACACGCGGCGAGTATCGCGAAAGGAACTGTTGGAATTTTTCATGGAATGAAATCCATCTTCTGCCAAAACGATGAAGGGCAAATAGCTCCTGTTTATTCGATATCAGCAGGTCTTGATTATCCCGGCATCGGCCCTGAACACGCATGGCTTTCCGATACAAAAAGAGCGCAATATGTTCCCGTAACGGACGAAGAAGCGGTCTGCGCTTTTGAATATCTATCAAGGACAGAAGGCATTATCTGCGCCATAGAAAGCGCCCACGCTGTCGCCCATGTTCAAAAAATTGCACGTAACTATTCAAAAAACGAAAGCATTATTATATGTCTTTCCGGCAGAGGCGACAAAGACGCAGCTTCAATCGCCCGTTACAGAGGCAGGTCAATAAATGAGTAGAATAAAAAACGCTTTTAAAAACGGCAAAGCGTTCATTGGGTTTGTTACGGGCGGAGACCCGACTATAGAAAATACAAAAGAATTTATTCTTGAGATGGCAAAAGCCGGAGCCGATTTAATCGAGATTGGTATTCCGTTTTCGGATCCGATCGCTGAAGGGCCTGTGATTCAGGAAGCGAATAACCGGGCTCTTTGCGCCGGCGCAACTGTGGAAAAGATTTTTACGCTTACAGAAGAGCTTAGAAAAGAGATTGATATACCGCTTGTGTTTTTAACATACGTTAACCCGGTTTATCATTATGCCTCAGGTTATGACGGATTTTTTAAAAGGTGCGCCGGCGCCGGACTTGATGGAATTATCATACCGGATCTTCCTTTCGAGGAGCAGCCTCCTTTTAAGCAAGCGGCGCAAAAGTACGGCATTGACATTATCTCTTTAATTGCGCCGACTTCGCAGGAAAGAATAAAAGAAATCGCGAAATCAGCGTCAGGTTTTATTTATCTTGTCTCTTCGATGGGAGTTACAGGAGTGCGAAACGAAATTACAACAGATTTATCTTCGATCACTTCGGCGATAAAATCCGTTACAGATGTTCCTGTAGCAATCGGTTTTGGCATTCACTCGCCACAGCAGGCGGCGCAGATGTCAAAAATCGCTGACGGTGTTATCGTAGGAAGCGCAATTGTAAAACTCGCGGCAAAATACGGGAAGGAAGCCGCGCCGCATATTTACAGTTATGTGAAGGAAATGAAAGATGCTGTCAGATAAAAAAATAAGGCTTCCCCAAAACTATCGAACCGAGAATTCGCGTTTTTGGAAAAAGATCAAAAATTATTAAAAACGAATCCCGACTGACAATCCGCCTCCGATATAGTATGGATAGCCTGCTCTTATACTTGGCTCAATAAATATAATTGATCCAAGATTAATTTGCCAGCCAGCAGCTGCTCCGATGCATAACATTCCCCAGTTAGCGGGAAATGTAATATCGTCCTGTCTGAAAAAGAGAGCCTGCCCAGCTGTTAATTGAACAAAAGGACCTGAATTATATCCGCTGCCAAAAAAATAATAACGAAGCAAAAATCCAAGTTCCAGAATATTTGTTAAAGCCTCTGTATCAATAAAATAAACAGCTTTAAAACCAATGCCTATGCCTTTTCCGTAGCCAACAGAAAAACCTCCTCCATAAGAGACCATAGAAGAAGTGTAAATGGCGGCTTCTCCTCCAAGAGAAATCCACGCGTTTTTTTCTTTTGGTTTTTCTTCCGTTCCTTCATCCTGCGTCCAGGCTGCGGCGCAGAGAGTTATTAAAAGTAAAAATGTTAATAGAACTTTTTTCAATTAAAACCTCCACCCCGCTCCAATCCATGGGCGTAAGCCGCCAATATTATTATCAGGTAACAGCCAATAAATATTGTCTAAACCTGCCTCTATATATAATCCTTTAGAAATCATCCGCAGAATGGAAGCTCCGGCGTTTACATGAAGTGAATCCCAGTCAAAAGTCTGCAAAAAACTATATCCAAGCCCAAGGCGGAAATTAAAAGATGTATTTCTGTCAGGTGTATACTTTCTGGCAAGAAAATTAAGATTGGCTGTCCAAAAAAACGGATCATTATTCATCCACGAAACCGCGGCTTCCGCTCCAAAATCAATAAAATCATTTTCACGGTTTCTGTATGTTACACCGATACGAAAACCCGCAGCGGCGATGGAATTTATTTCATTAAGCCAGTAAATGTTTCCGAATGTATTTACAAAAGGCATCCANGAAACGCCGGCATAAACAAAAATANTTTTAAAAGGAGGAGGAGGNGGAGGCGGAATATCTGTGCTTATTGTCATTCTTGCTTCCATTCCGCCGGGATTAATAACATGAACCTCGATTATCTGCGGAACAGNATAGGGATTATTAAAAGCAAGACGAATNATAACATCGTTTTCTGCGCCGGANACAGGCATTATATCAATTTTATCAGGNCTGACAATTTTATTATCCGCTGTTGTAAAAGTAAATNTGGATTCCGAATTGATATTACTGCCGGTAATATTTATAAAGAACTGGTTTACAAGAACATACGCTTCTGATCTTGAATGATCAATCTGTGTAATATCCATTTCCAGTATGTAATTATTCAATTTTGGCGTGTACGCCGGACGCACCTCGAATTCAATCCATGCCGAAGGCGTTCCCTGTTTTTCAAGAAAATCATAGGGAATAACCTGATAACGATATTTTCCNGGAGACAGTGAAACNTCTACTGAATACCCTGTTGTAAATTCCTGCAGCAGCCTTCGAAAAACGCCGTTTTCTTCTCTTTCAATTAACACTTCATAGTGCAGTGCAAAATTATCNCCTCTCCATGAGAGACGCTGAACAAATCTAAATTCAAGAAAAAATTCCTGNGTTTGCGCGTAACTATTAAATAAGCCAAACGCGAAAAAAATAATTAAGCCTGTTATAATTCTTTTAGTTTCCATAAAGAACTCCGGGTACAATCGGCTGCACAACAGGCTGCGGAATATCAATTATTAAAATATTTTCACCAGCTGTTCCTCTCCTTGTTATAGAACCGTCATTTCCGGCAATAACAGCTTCCACCTGCCAAACGAAAGTTCCGCGTGAAAAAATACTAATATTCTGCAGCGTCATGTTTGTACGGTTTTCGGGAGGTGTTCTTGTAACAAGCCGCCTTCCTTCTGGCGTTTCTTCAAAAAGACTAAAAATATACGCATTCGCTTCCGGAACCTGCGACCAGCTGAATGAAATGTTCCTTTGATTCCTGATTCTTTCTATATCTATTCTGTAATTCTGTGACGGCATTCTGTTTGCAGGCGCCGGCAAAAGCGGCGGCGGCGCAGGCGGTATAATTACAGGCGGCGGCGCAGGAGCAGCCGGAGGAGGTGTTGGTCTTGGCGCGGGAGGAGGAGGCGCAGGCGGCTGCGGACGCGGTGGTGTCGGTGCAGGAGGAGGTGGTGGCGGCGCAGGCGGAGGAGGAGGTGGTGGTGGTTCCGCAGCAATTAATGGAGGAGGTGGCGGCGCAGGCGGAAGCACAATAACCTCTTCCTCAACAACAGATGTAACCGCACTTTGCTCTATACGAAAACTCGATGGAGCGGAATAACCAGGCGTTCCGTCATACGAAGAAGAGAAAACAGGCATCACTCTCCAAAACCATGTTCCTTCTCCCAAATTTGACTGAGTAAACGAAACAGCCGATATCTCCATGCTATGTTCAAGATTGGAAAAATCCCGCGTTCCGCTGATTTGTACGATATAACGAGCCGCTTCTTCTACATCAGACCAGCTGAACCTAAGGGATGGAAGCTCATTTTGATAGCGGATAATTGTATTATTGATTGGAGTTAACAAATTAACTGCTGAGGCATCCACGATATTCAATCTTCCCGAAGAAAGAAGCGTGTCATTGTACGTTAAACGCCAGAACCATGAGCCTGTGTCAAGCGGAACCCTGGCGGTGTCATGCAAATTTTCAATTGATTGAACAATACGCGAAAAATTTCTGTCTGTCGCAATATCCATGTCAAGCGTCATTTCCGAAGTTAAATTGATTCTGTTCCATGTAAAATTGACATTGACGCGTCCTGCCTGCGTTTTTAAAAAACGCGCGTTACTGCGGGGATGCGTTACTACAACAGAAGGAAGGCGCTGTTCGGCTCCCTGTGCATTCATCGCAACCATTGAACCGGAAGAAATTTCCCTGCTCTCCCCGCTTTCCTGAATAAAAGATGCTTTACCTTCGTTTACCTGAACAACAAGCCCGGCGCTTCCTGCCGCGACATTAATTGCGGTTCCCGCCGAGGCTTCTATAATGTTCCCCATGAGATTTAATTGAAGAGTTCCGCCTTCTTCTGCGGTTGTAACGCTAAGATTGCCTTCCGACAATTCAATTTGGATTTCACCGGTTTGTGATCGCTGTATTCTGATTAAAGTATTTTCGTTTATATCAATACTGTTTTCGTCAATATTAAGAGTCGCCGATGAAAGTTCAGGAACGCGTATAACATCTCCGGCATAAACAGGCGACTGTACAACAAGCCTGTCCCAAAGCACACGATCGGAAATTCTTCTTTGCACGACATTCTGTCTTATTGTAACTGTTCCTACAGGCTCAACATTATGCAAGTTTATGGTTTGATACAAATCCTTATAAAAAAGATCGATACATAAATAAATACCGGACAGACAGAGAATGACAACGATAAAATCCCGAAAGCGAAAACCTTTGCGCACCTGCTCTACACGGCGGGGCATTCCCTTGACCGAAGGGGCTGTTTTTTTTCGCGGATCAACATCAGTTTCTGACTGAACAATGGCGCTCATTTTTGCTTTTTGCCTTCTTCTCCGATTTTATATTTTTTCTCGCCTTCATTAACGTCTACGCTTTCAAGTTCCGGCGCTTCAATGCCAAGAAGATCACGCACTTCATCAAGAGTCTGCGGACCTTTATCCTCGCCTATGAAATTTACAACAGCGAATATCCGCACAGGTTTTTCTTTTCCTTTAACCGTTACAGAAGGCATTTCCTCTGTAATGAATTTATCTCCTACAAGTTTCCATGTGTCTTCTGTAATTAAAATATCTGCGCCTAACGGTTTTGTAAGAGCCTCAACTCTGGAAGCGAGGTTAACAGCGTCTCCTATAACCGTATATTCCATGCGCATATCGCTTCCAAGCTGGCCTGCTGTAACCATTCCTGTGTTAATTCCGCATCCAATACGAATCGACGGATTGGCAGGATCGCCTTTTCGTCTTTCCTTGTTCATAAAATAAAGTGATTTGCGCATCATTAGCGCCGATTTAACGCAATGGAAAGCGTCAGCGCGCGGGCTTCCGGCGGTGTATGCGGTTCCCCAATGCGCCATAACAGCGTCGCCGATAAATTTATCAATTGTACCGTGCGTTTTTTCCACGCACTCGATCATTTTAGTAAAATAATTGTTAAGCCAATGAACGATGTAATCGGAAGCCTCGTGCCCGAAATAATTTGTAAAGCTCTCCGATTTCGCCGTAAACTCACGTATATCAGAAAAAAAGACTGTTGCGTGCTTCATTAAACCGCCGGGTTTAATCTGATTACGCATCGCCTGAACAGCGATTTCCTTGTTTGTAAATCTGCCGAAAATATTTAATGCGGCGCACATTTTTTGGAAACTCGTTGTAAGCACGCCGATTTCGTCACGGCTTTTGTGCGAAAGATTCAGATTAAACTCGCCGCCTTCGATTGATCGCGCGGCGGCAGCCAGAACTTTAAGCGGAATGGAAATACTTTTTGCGAAAAACCAAATCAACATGATCGAAAAAAGCATAATCGCAATCGTAAGATAAATATTGCGCCTTGTTGTAGCTTCGATGCCTTCAAATACTTTACTATACTCGATACTTGTTATAACAATACAGCCGCCGATATTTAATTTTGTATAAGCGGCGAACTGGCGCACATTTCTGCTTTCCTGCGCATCCTGCGTTTGCTTTTCTTTGGCTATTCTTTCTATTTTTAATGAATTATATAAAAATTTTATACTGATATCGATGTAATTCATTACCTTGTCAACAAACTGCGTAAAACTATTCCCTGCGTTTTCCATCGGCATAACGCCAAAATCAGTTTCTATTAATGATTGTCTGTTTCTGCTTGGGCTTTCCTGTATTTCGCGGATAAATTCCTTGTCCGCGATATTTGTACCGCTCCGTACAATATCAAAATCGGAATGAACCAGAATATCACCTGAATAATTTATCATGTATGATTGATTAATGCCGGAGCTGAAAGAAGTGCTGAGGTTTTCCGGTGTAAATAAAACCATTTCCGCTCCTGTTCTGCCTGGATAAAACATGGCAAGAAGCCCGACCGAAAAATGAGGAGCGGCATTTATAACCAAAACTTCGCCGAGAGCCGCCCTCTGTAAATTAACAGAATTACTTTCCAGAAATGAATCAGCGAGAGAGGTCTCGATCTCCCTTGTAACAAAAAATTGGTTATTTAACAAAAGTTCTTTATTAAGAAAATATAGCGCCGCGATTTTGGGATTTTGCTCAAAGAAAAACGCCGATGTTTCACGGGCAAGACGGCTGCCGCTGCCAGCCGAAGTGATCATCTGAATAAGTATCATGGCGTCGGATCGCATTTTAAGGAGAGTATCTTCCGCCTCTGCCGAGGAGAGCCTGTTTGCCTGAAAATTGTTGTCTTCGGCGGAAATTTGCAAATCCTGACGCACAAGCCAGGAAACCAAAGCGGTAATCGACCCCAGGGACAGAAGCACAATAAGCGAAACAATTATCACCAGTTTTGCGCCTATCGAAAAAATCGAGTTTTTATCAATTTTTCGCCGTTTTTTTACCTTTTTACTCTGCTCGTCCACATTATTCTCCCGAGAATTTAGATCTTCATATTATTATCGGACAATGGGATTTATTAAGGTAGTATTATTTTCCTGCCATTATTACGATGCTGCCGCTAATCAACGCCGTCACCGGAACCGCTATCAGCGTAAAATTCCTCCAAAACCTTGACTTTTGCGCGTATCTCTCCGATAAGGCTGATTGCATCCTGTAGGTTTCTGACATTTCGCTCAGCTGTTCCCGTAATGTTTTCAGCAAGTCCTCTTGCTCTTGAATTATATTCCCGTAGGCGGTTATTAATATCCCGCTCTCGCTCAAGCTCGATTTCAAGTCGTCCAATAGTCTCTGCTGCTCTTGCGTATTGGCGATCGTATCGTTGATTAAGTTTTCCAGCTGCAAAAGATCGCTGTCCAACGATGAGAAGTCCTGCGAAAATACTGCCTGCGGTAAAAACAAGCAGAAAAAGAAGAGCAATATAAATGTAAGGTTTAAAACCTTTAATAATCTCATGCAATTTTCTTCCCCCTTAATAAAGATTCATAAAAGGCATTTCCCAAACTTTAGAACCGCAGGTTCGCGTTCTAGGAAAAGGTCATTAGTCTTTCATTATTAAAGATAGGAATATTTTAAGATGACGGCAACAAATTGATCGCGGGAGGGTGTTTTGAACCCACAATTTTGCGCGGCATCAGCTTTTTTAACCACGAACCACACTAACAAACCCGTATTCACAGCCGAGGCGCAACTATTATTTATCTCCATAATGAGTTCGGCAATGAGAGATAACAATTTTATTGTTTTCTACTCGGTACACAAGTCTGTTTGTATCATCTATGCGTCGGGACCACCAGCCTGATAAATCCTCAACCAGTGCTTCCGGTTTGCCTATTCCATCATAGCTGCTGCGATCAATATCTTTTAGAAGCTGGTTTATGCGTTTTAATGTTTTTTATCCTGAGTTTGCCAGTATAAATAATCATCCCATGCTCTGTCAGTCCAAATTTTTTCCATGTTTTATTCTTCTATCAGATCATGGGCTTTTAATTTGCCTTCATTGGCTTCTTTTATGGACTGGCGTAGTACTTTCAAATTTTCCGCATTATAAAACGGGTCTGTTCTGGTTGTGATTTCAAAAGGGATGCCTCCCTGCCTGATTGTCTGACGGAGGAACATTGTAAAAGCAGTAGACATATTTAAACCCAATTCTTCAAAAATATTATCAGCACGGGTTTTCAAATCATCGTCTATACGAATATTGACTTGTGCCATAAAAAACTCCTCAATAGATTGTATATCATATACTATACATTGTATAGCAAGAGAAGTCAACTCTTTTTTATTCGTGTCGTTAGTGCTTAAATTCTCCCCCTCGCTCCCTACATCCCCACAATCACCACCGTAACCCGTATTCACCGTGCCGATACCATAGCTCGTTTCCAGCGTAGGAGCAGCTAGTTAATTTTTTTCTTCTTTGGGTGCGATGGAAGCCATAAAAAAGGAATGGATTCATTTTTATCGACCGTTTCGAGTTCGTGGTGATCGGAGGTAACAAAATGTCCTGAAACTTCTATAGCTGTGGCTAGTCCTATTGTATCCGCAAGTGAACATTTGTAGGATGATTTCAGTCTCGCAGAGTTATGGAAAATCGTATCAGATATAGCAGGTACTATCTGTATGGGAGATACAAGAATATTTTCAAGTATTATTTCAGCTTGTTCTGAGCCGAGATTACGGACATTGGCATAATGTACTTCGATCAGATTTATAATGTGCATATAAATTTCGATTTCGCCATCTGACGCTTTTTTTAATAAATCTTCAACTATGTCACTGCCATGTTCATCTATCAGGTAAGAGACGAGCGCGCAAGCATCAAGCACATAAGTCATCAATCACCCTTTTATTGAAAAAAAATCTGGTGTTTTTCTTCTTCAAGACACAGATCTTCCTGTTGCATTTCCTGAAAACTTTCCATACTAAGTGTAGAACCCATTTTTTTTGCAAGCCCTCGAAGATTTGTAACCGCTTTATAATCGTTAACAGGAGAAATATCCACTTGGGAGGTTATGGTAACTTTCGCTTTACCTGGAGGTAATTCGACAGGCAAACTTATAAAAAGCCTGCGGTCAACCGGAATTTCTACAGTTTGTGTAATAGTCATGCATCTCTCCATTGTTCTTACCGTCATACGGCAACTTTGTACTCCAAGATTAACATAGCATGAAAAATTGAAAAAATCAAGGCAACAGACAAGTACCAGCTCCCTCGCTCCCTACATCCCCTGAATCACCACCGTAACCGCAGTATTCACCGTGCCATTCTGATAACCCGAACTGTTCCAACCCAACCCTTAAGCGCATTTGCCCAGTTTTGCGCATCTCCAGCTTTCTTA
>JGI24695J34938_10000686_pt1 | contig 31969 bp, 27 predicted proteins | sample TergutCo191P3_FD_34938 | JGI IMG/M metagenome (IMG submission 34938)
CAAAGAAATGCAAGATATCCAACATTTTTAAACAGGTTATCCACAAAATACCGAAATCCCCATTTATATAATTCAAGCAAATAAAGGGATAAATCTAATAATTAAAACATCTAATTCCTTATACTGTAAGGAATTAACCAAATTAAATTTTCCAATATCTATTATTTGACAAAATAACGCGTGATTCGCTACGTATAATACACATGTTTTCCACAAATTGGTAGATAAAATGGTGTCAGTCACCTCTTAATTTTACACAAATTATAGAAATAAAGCAAAAAAAGTGTCAGTCACCTCTTAAAATAATCATAAAATGTAGACGAAACTTATATTTTAAAGTACACTACGATAAGTGATGATTCGTCAGCTAAGGAGTACCTGCATGAAATTAAATAAAGTTTACCTCCCCTCCCCCCATAAACCAATAGTATTAGTTGTCTTAACCGCTCTGTTGGTTTTTGGCTGTTTTGACGGGTTAAATACAAATCAAGCGAAAATAATAATAAATCTGGGCGGAAACGGCTCATCCGGCAGAGCGGCTAAATGGCCGGATCACGAAAAACACAATGAGCTTACTCACGAAGTGATTTTTTCCAATTCCGCGGAACAAAAAACCTACCATGCAGAGAAAGGTAAATCACAAATAGAAGCTGTGGTCGCAGCCGGAACATGGGACATAACAGTTCACTCCTTTTACAATAATACGATTTACGCGAAAGGCGTTATACGCGCCACTCTTATTGCAGGACAGGATAATATAATTCTAATTCCGATGAAGAAGGCTTTTCTGGTTACTTTTTACACAGGTGATGGCGGATCGGCTGTAGAAGATCAATACATAGCAAAAGACGGCGTTATTGTCCGTCCCGGCAATCCGAAAAAAGTGGGTCACACTTTTGACGGCTGGTATCAGGATGTTGAATGTAAGGAATCATGGAATTTTGAAATGCTCGTTACGCAAAACATTACCCTTTACGCGAAATGGAATGAAGGGGTGCTTGTTGAAGGCGGAACTATTGCCGCTAAACTACGATGGCTGGAAAGAAATGCGGAGAACAACGGTGATTATATACTTGTGTTAAATAAGGACGAATCTTTAAGCTGGCATCATTTAAGTTACGGTAACAAGACAGTAAAAATAACTCTTAAAAGTGACAGTGAGAAAGAACGTATATTACAAAAATCCGGAACCGGCAATATGTTCGTGATTGATTACAATGTCACATTTGTTCTGGAAGAAAATGTTACATTAAAAGGTGTAGATAAGAACAATAGCACATTAATTGCATCCTACGGAACTTTTATCATGAACGGCGGTACTATTATGGATAATAAAGCCGCCGAAGCTTATCCACAAGTAGGCGGCGGAGGCGTAGATATACTAGCCGGAACCTTTACCATGAATAACGGAATAATTAAAAATAATACTGCTGCGTATGGCGGCGGCGTATACGTTAATAATAATGGAGTATTTACCATCGAAAATGGGACAATTGAAAATAATTACGCAAAAATAAGCGGCGGCGGTATAGAAATTGCAATAGATGCAGAAGTTACAATGAAAGGCGGAACTATTTCAGGTAATAGAGCTGATGTAGCCGGAGGCGGCATAAAAATAGGTGGTAAAAAAAGTTCATTTACCCTGATTAACGGTACAATTTCGAATAACGAATCAAAAAATGCCGGTGGTATTAGTGTTAATAAAGAATCATATAGTGTAAACCCCTCCTTTACAATGAAAGGCGGAATTATTAAAGGAAATACGGCTTCTGATTACGCCGGCGGTGTAGATATGTCAAAAGATGCAACTTTTATCATGACAGATGGAACTATTTCAAATAATAAAGCTAAGTATTGCGGCGGCGTAAGCATACACAATGGTTCAACGTTTACAATGAGCGGCGGAACTATTTCACATAATACCGCTTATGAGCACACAGGCGGTATTCAGGTAGTTATTAAGTCAAATTTTACAATGAGCGGCAATGCTGATATTTCATATAATAGAGCTTCTACTCACGGCGGCGGCGTTGTGTTGAGTGAAAATGCAAGTTTTACAATGAGCGGCAATGCTGTTGTTTCATTTAATGTGGCTGATCAACATGGCGGCGGTGTTCTTGTAGGGAATAACAGTACCTTTACAATGAACAGTGGAACTATATCAGAAAATCATGCAATACATGGCGCCGGTGTAGGTGTAGACCAGGCATCGAGGTTTATTATGGAAGGAGGAACAATTACTAAAAATATAGCTTCTGAACATGGCGGCGGTGTATCTGCAGGTCACGGTAGCACTTTTACCATGAACGGAGGAACTGTTTCAGAAAATGAAGCTACGATTGGCGGCGGTGTAAATATAGACCTCAGCGCTATATTTACATTAAACAAAGGAACTATTTCAGGTAATATTACTACTGATCTGAATTCAGGTGGTGTAGATATAAGGCAAAGCATTTTTACAAAAACCGGCGGGATTATATATGGTAATGAAGCAGATAAACCAAATGCGAATACAATTAGAGCGATACGGGCAGCGGATATGTCATGGAATAGTCTTTATAAAAATAAAACTGTAGATGAATATGAAAATCTATATTACAACGGAAATACTACTCCGGCAAATACAGGAAATCCATATGATTATGGAACATGGGAGTAACATTAACCATATGAAAAACACCTTATTAATCATTATTCTGCTTCTTCTCCCTGCTCTCCTCTGCGCGCAAACGGCAAACGCGGTTGAGCAGCTCCTTGCGTCTAACGCCGTTACCTTTGAAGAAGCGGCGTGGCTTGCGCTTGAAGCGGCGGGCGTCAATTGGACCGAAAATACAGGAGTTAATGATATTTCTAATTCCAGCCGGGCTTTCAGTTACGCGCAAAGCAGCAAATGGCTGTCCGCGAAAGCGGCTCCTTCGCAGAAAATAAAATTAAATCAAACCGCGCTTCTTGTCATGCAGGCGTTTAAAATAAAAGGCGGACCTATGTATTCAATATTTAAAAGTCCGCACTACGCGTACCGCGAAATAGTTTATCAGAAAATTATCAACGGCAGAATTGATCCCGCGATGACAGTGTCAGGCGATATGCTTCTTTACATCATAAACCGCGTTTTTTACCTGATAGAAACAAATAATTTAAAAGCGCCCGCAATACCGGAGCCGAAAATAGAAAGACGCAGCCGGGAGACTCTCGCTCTGGCGGAAGAAATTAACGCGCAGATTGAAGCTATGGAAATAGAGGACGCAAGCGTAAGGGTGACAGACGAAGGAATAACAATCAGCCTTTCAAACATTCAATTTGTGGCAAACTCCGCCGCGCTTCCTGAAAACGAAAAAAATAAAATACACGATATAGCGCGCATACTGGAATCTATTCCTTCGCGCAGAAATCTTTTAATATCAGGACACACAGCGCTTGCAGGCACACGCGGGGAGCAGCTTCGCACATCAAGAGAAAGAGCGCAGTCGGTGGCTGATTATTTAATTGAGCTGGGCGTACGCAACGCAAATGAATTGATCGTACAGGGATTCGGATCCGATCGTCCGCTTATGGATAACAGCACGCGCGAAGGAATGGCTCTTAACAGACGGGTAGAAATCACTCTGCTGGAGGAGCAATTATGAAATTCAAATTTTTAACGCTTTTTATAATGATTTTCTTTTCTGTTTTTTCGGCGCATAAACAGGAACTGCGCGCGCTCGATTTTGGTTTAGTGGTTGAGCAAAACGCGGATTACGCGGCGCAGGATATAAAATTCGCCGAACCGGGATTGGAATATTCAGGCGTTGTTATTCCGCGCGTATCAGGTTTTTTAGGCGCCAACGGCGAGTTTTATATTTCCGCCGCGTTCAACTACAGCATGGAAGCGCTAAAAGAATTTAATTTTTTTACAGCGCCCGATCTTCTGCGGACGGAAGCTGTTATGCGCTTTGGCGCGAATGAATTATCTATCGGCAGAATGTACTACCGCGATCCGATGGGAATAATCGCAGAAGGACTTTTTGACGGCGCGCAATTGTCTTATGACACAAGAGAGGGAACATTCAGCATCGGCTGCTGGTACACAGGATTGCAGTATAAAACCAGAGCCGCGGTTTATATGACAGAAGACGAATATAAATCCTATCATAACAAACCGGATTATAGCAGCTTTACTGATTCCTACTTTGCGCCAAAACGCCTTCTTTCACATCTTGGCTGGCAGCGCCCGTCCGCAGGAGGGATTTTTGACATTAATTTGGCGATAATTGAACAATTGGATTTATCAGGCTCAGGATTACACAGCCGGTATATAACGGCGAAAACTGCCGTGCAGTTAAAACAAATTATTTTAACTGCAGGCGGATGCCTTGAGTTGATTGAAAATCGCGGCGATGTTTCCGCCGCATTTGCGGGAAACGCCGGCATTACATGGATTCTTCCAACAAGCAATGAACAGCATATTTTATTGCGCGGAATTTATTCCAGCGGAACAGATACGGACAATTACATCAGCGCCTTCCTGCCGCTGACGACTATTCCTCAGGGGGATCTGTTAAACGCAAAACTTTCAGGATTATCGGCGCTGTCGCTTAACTATCTCGCGCGATACGGTAAAAAATTCGCGTCAGATTTGAACGCGCAATATTTTATCAGAAGCGATACGCAGTCTTATTCAGGTTATCCTTTAATCGGCGAAAAAGACAGCGAAGGAATGTTATTGGGCGCGGAATTTTATCTGCGTTTTATTTGGAGCGTTTCTACAGGCATTCAGATAAATTTCGGAGCGGGAGCGTTTCTGCCCTCGCTGGGCAATGCTGCGCCGGACGCTGATATGCTGATAAGAGCGCATTTAAAAGCTGTAATATCGATATTTTAATATGGAGAAAAGCATGAAAAGAAAAGTTTTAGCATTAACATTTTTATTTATCAGCGCTTATACATTTGCGCCTGCCGCCCTGTCCGCGCAGAGTGAAATCGGAATAATCAGACAGATGAACGGCACTGTCGAAATAAAAACAGCAAACTCGGATATTTATACAGCGGCAAAAGCGGGAGACAGAATAGCGCAAGACACAGTCATATCAACAGGTTTTAGAAGCAACGCGATTATCGAGATAGGTTCATCGCATATTATGGTTCGCCCGCTGACACACTTAACATTAACGCAGTTACAAATAATGGAAAATGAAGAAACGGTAAATTTAAATCTTCAAACGGGAAGGGTGCGCGTTGACGTAAAACCGCCGTCAGGAACAAAATCGACCCTGTCGGTACAAAGCCCTTCATCGGTGGCTTCTGTGCGCGGAACAAGTTTTGAATTCGACACCCGCAATTTATACGTTACCGAAGGAAGCGTCAGCTTTATGGGAAACCGCGGTCAGGAAATAAAAGTCAACGCCGGAATGAGCAGCCAGGTAGGAGAAAATTCCAAAGTGGTAAGCCCAATCGAAATAAAAACGTCAAGCATCCACCCTGAAGCTCCCGTTGGATCAACAACAGCCGGAACAACAAGTGCCCCTGTCCGCGTAGGCGTCACCTATACTCTATTACTTGACTGGGATGATAATTAAGATTTGTAAGTCGCCTCTTTAGGTTTCAACTTGTGAGTAGTGGTAGAAAATAATCCCCCTCTCATTTTTCGTTTTTTTGGTAATTTTCTTCAATACAGCTGCGCTTTATAGTATAAAAAAATTCTTCAAAATTCGTTCAAAACCGTGCGTAACTACTCATGACAAATCTTCAGATATGATTGAGAATTTTTCCAATGAATAAAAGAAACGAAAAAATAAAAATATCTCCGTATCGGGTATCAGGTATCGGGTATCGGGTATCGAGTATCGGGTATCGAGTATCGAGTATCGAGTATCGAGTATCGAGTATCGAGTATCGAGTATCGAGTATCGAGTATCGAGTATCGAGTATCGAGTATCGAGTATCGAGTATCGAACCCAATTATATCATTACTACAATAAGATCTACGTCAACTACACATAAGTATTTTTACAATATTAGTTTATTTTCTCAACTGGAAAAACGCAGGGTTTTCGCGTATGCGGAAATACCTACTTTTTTTATAGACCGCTTGAGCGGTTAATGAATTTTGGAAGGAGTTTTTTATGAAAAAAACAAAAAGGATGCAAATTGCATCAGTTTTAGGGAACCTCACTCGAGCGCGCAGCGCGAAGGTTCCCCTCGTGATTGCTGTAATATTGGCAATAATCGGGTTCGGGTTTACCGCTTGCGGCGGTGATGAAACCCACGAACATGCATGGAATCAAACATGGTCAAGCAACGCTGCACAGCATTGGAAAGAGTGTACAGGCGCAGACTGTGATGCAAAATCACAGCTTGCCAATCATACGCCGGCGGACGGCATTTGTACAACATGTCAATACGACAACACACCGCCTCATACCCACACTTACAGTACAACATGGTCAAGCAACGCTACACAGCATTGGAAAGAGTGTACAGACGCAAGCTGCGATGCCAAAACACAAACCGCCAATCATGCGCCGGCGGACGGCGTTTGTACAACGTGCTTATATGACAACACGCCTGAGCATACGCATACATACAGTTCAGAATGGTCAAGCGATGAAACGCAGCATTGGAAAGAATGTACCGGAGCAGAGTGTGAGGCAAAAACAGATACCGCCGATCACACGCTAGCGCGCGGTCTTTGTACAACATGTGGATACGGCACTGTTATCCACACATACGATACAGTATGGTATTACAGCGCAACGCAGCATTGGAAAGAGTGTACCTTTGAAAGCTGTGATGCCAAAACAGATACCGCCGATCATGCACCGGCAGACGGTGTTTGTACAACGTGCGGATATAAACATACTCACACATACGGTACAACATGGTTAAGCAACGCAACGCAGCATTGGAAAGAGTGTACATTTGAAAGCTGTGAGGCAAAAACAGATACCGCCAATCACACGCCAGCGCACGGTTTTTGTACAACATGCGGATATGGTACCCTTACGCATACATACAGTTCAGAATGGTCAAGTAACGCAACACAGCATTGGAAAGAGTGTACGTTCTCAGGCTGCGATGCCAAGACAGATACCGCCGATCACACGCTAGCGCACGGTCTTTGTACAACATGCGGATACGGCATCCTGCATACATGGACAACAGAAAAGCAAAATAACGTAAGACCAGGAATAAACGCAAAAACCTGTACTTATGATGGCTGTGATGAGTTAAGTGATATAGAATTCACACTTTCAATAGGCGACGATGGTCCCGGCGGCGGAAAAATTATTTATATTGCAGACGGTTTGGAAGGAAGAACGCTTGGTTTTACAGTAACAGGCGCAGGTTCGTTTACGGCTTACTACCTTGAAGCCGCTCCTGCTAATCATGGACCATCATTTCTATGGGCATTATCTGATTTTTACAATACAAATATTACAGGAACCGGAACAGCAATAGGAACAGGCAAAGCAAACACAGCCGCGATTCTTGCTATACACGCAGATGCTCCCGCCGCAAAAGCATGCGCCAATTATGACGGCGGCGGTTTGAACGACTGGTTTTTACCAAGCATAGACGAACTTAATGAAATGTATCAGGCGCGGAGCCACTTAGGTATTTCGACAGGATATTTCTGGTCTTCGTCGCAGGTCGATAACCTTAACGCGTTGAGTCAGAATTTCGACAATGGCTATTGGTTCAAGGACGGCAGCAAAAAATACAACAGCTTCCTCAATGTCCGTGCCGTCCGGGCTTTTTAAGGAAGGAGGAAAATATGGGCATTATTAAAGACATAGGCGATCTTGTGTTTAAGGGAATTACCTTTATCAAAAAAGAAGCCAAAGAAAGGCAAAAGGAAAAAGCGGAAATCGAAAAAACATTAATCCGCTTTAAAAAAGAAATCTCCGATAACCGCTCGCTTGTTTCAGGCTTGCACAGCAAAGGCGGCTTAAAAACGGTAAAACCCAACGACAGAGCATTTGTCTTGATAATCGCCCGTATCAAAACCCCATCAATGGAAAAAGTAAGGGATTATCCCAAAAAATACATAAAAAAGCCGTCAAAAAAGATAGCCGCTTTTTTTGAATTGCTGTCAAACACCATCAGCAAAATAGACAACCTCAAACGTCTGTCATCAATGACCAAAGGCGAACTTGACCTGTTACCGTCTGTCCGTCTCGGTGTCAGGATAATGTATCTCAACAAATGTTTTGACAGATTGATAAAGGAAGCATAGCGGACATTATGAATGAAACAATAATAGCACTAACCTGGATTTCCGCGTTTTTAACATTATGTTTATGCGGTATATTATTTTTGTTTCTGATAATTAACGGCATAAAAAATTGGCGCAAAAAGAAAGATTTTATATTATAAAACATAATCTGTTAAAAGTTGGAAACAACGCCGCCGTACTTCCATGCGCTGGAAACTTCGCTGCGGGTACGGCGGCACCTTGGCTTGGAGGCAAAGAGAATTTAAGAAAGTAAATCTGAATTGTTTTAATTATATGAAAACGATCAAAATTGTTCATTAGGAGCGATTAAATTCTATGAAAAATGCGGCTATATATATGAAAAATATATGACAATTGATTTACCTGACGGTAATAAATTATGTTATTTAGAAATGTATAAAAACATTAATATAAATTCTTTTTACTCCCACCTTAAGCCGCAGCCCGTTATATAATTAAAAGACGCGTATGGCGCGAACATATTGGGTGGCACTCTTGGTGTAGGTACCCTGATAACCTCTACTGTCGAAATCCTGACTCCATGCGCCAAGAACAGTATTGCCATTCGTCGAAGACCAGAAAGAACCCGATGTTATAAAAAAAAGATTTCTCTGTTTATACAATTCATTTAATTCGTCTTTACTCGGCAGAAACCAGTCATCCTTGCCGCCGATTTTATAATTTTTACATGCCAACGCGGCGGGAGCGGCGGCATCTATAGCAAGTATTAATCTTGTATTTTCTTTGCCTGACCCTATTACTGTTTTCGTACTATCTATCATTCTACTGGTATATCCTGATGATGCCCACGCCAGATATCTTCCTTGATTCTCCGGGGCAGCTTCCAGGTAATAAGCTGTTAGTTCATAATTATATATTGTGGTTGTTATCGGAAAACCGGAAGGCGCAACATAAAAGATTTTTCCGCCTGCGGGTCCTGTATCACCTATTCTTGCCAATCCGCCAACACAATCAGTTTTATCACAAAATACTTTTCCTGAATTATAAGTATTCCAATTAATTACACCGTGTCCAAGCTCGGCAGCTGCGTTTATCTGCTGTGTTTGCCCGCAAACTGAGCATGTTTGCGTTGTGTATCCCGGATCTGCGCATGTCGGCGCTGTTACTGCATCTCCGCCCCATATATGGTTTGCAGGTGTTGGATTTATTTGCCTTGTTTCATGACAACGCGGGCATGTTTGCGTTGTGTACCCCGGATCTGTGCATGTCGGCGCTGTTATTGCATCTCCGCTCCATGTGTGGTTTGCAGATATAGGATTTATTAACCTTGTTTCATGACAACGCGAGCATGTTTGCGTTGTGTACCCTGAAACTGTGCATGTCGGCGCTGTTGCTGCATCTCCGCTCCAGATGTGTCCGGCTGCGGATATAGGATGCGTATACCTTGTTTCATGACAACGCGAGCATGTTTGCGTTGCGTACCCCGGATCTGTGCATGTCGGCGCTGTTACTGCATCTTCACCCCATGTGTGCGGCGGGCATATTTCTTCTGTGCCAATTACGCAAGAAGTTATTTTAAACACGATTATTGCGATAAACGCAATAATTACTATACTCTGCACAACTTTATTACTATTAATTTTACTGTTCATAATACTCTCCTTGTTTTCTTTTTATTTAAAAGACCCGCGCATTTCGGACAGTATAAAATATTTGCCTTTGCCGGTAAATTCCCTGCATACCTTTATTATAACATTAAATTGACTAAAAAAACCTGATACTCTTGTGATGTCACCTCTTATTAATCTACAAAACATATGAATAATGTAAAAAAAGTGTCAGTCACCAATGAATAATATCCAAATTATCAAAATAATAAATAAAAGCGTTATATCTGAAATTTAATATCTGGTTCCGTCATATCCTTTTATAATAATTTTTGACAAATTTGGAATTTTTATTATATATATTGATCAAACAATAAATTTCCAAAAAACCAATTAATCCTTATTTTTATCCGAACGATTAAGGAAGCTGTCCGGCTGTTACCCGGGCGGCTTTTTTCTTTCTCTTAGCAGGTTCTTCGTCTAGAAAATATTGCGCCGCATTTGCCAGAAAAGCTGAACGATTTTTAGACACAGCGTCTATTCTGCGAAGAGTTCCTTCGGGAAGCATAACGTTTACACGAACAGATTTTTCGCTCGCCGGAAAAACCGCAATGGGAACAACCAGAAAGGAATAATTATTTTCCCACTCTTTCCAATCGCTCCATTTACTTTTTATTTTTTCTAATGTCCGCGCTTCCGGGATAGTCATACCTTCATTTTTTAATCCATCCAGATGAAAAGCTAAAGCTTCATGAGCCATACGATATGCATCATCATAATTATCTCCCGCAGAGAAACATCCCGGAATATCCGGGAAAACTACACTATATCCATTTTTGCCATCTTCGTATTCAAATAAAGCAATGTATTTTTTCATATTACACCTCATTCTCTCCTTTTAATCCGGCTTGTCTTAGCACGCTTGCCGCTGTCCCTTTTTTCATATTCTTGTCATGTATTGGCAGTGTGGTCAAGTTTTTCTTCACAGGATGTTTGAATTGCGCATGACTTCCTTCTTGTCTAACTATATACCAGCCATCCGCTTCAATCATTTTTCTGAGCTGCTTTGCCGTATATATTTTTCCCATACTTCTCTTTTAATAATTATACACATTTAATTACACACTGTCAAGAACTCACCGCTGCTTGTACAAAAGTATACTTTTTCCTACTTGCTTTTTAAAAATAATAGATTAAAATTGAATATAATAACAAAGCAGGCTGTAAAAAGGGGTGCGTTTATGAAAAAAGCGGCTAAAAAAATCGCTGTGGTTTTGATTCTGGTAATGCTCACCGGCAGTTTTACCGGCTGTATTACCGCATGGGCTGCCAAAAATGATATTGGGGAACTTGGACTTCTTGTAATTTTTCCAATTCCGATTTTACCCGCACTTGATTTGATAACTTCTCCCATTCAACTGGTAATTTTTATAGTAGAGGCTATAAAGTATAGTGAATTAAAAAATAGGGTCAAAATGATGGACAATATCGATACTTTTTCGGCAAATATCAGCTTCATTCCTGAAACAGAATTATTTTCTTTGAAAGAAAAAATTAACTCCCTGCAGGATGCGGAAATCGCGGCTTTTACGAATAAGGTAAGCTCCTTCTCGGATATTGAATTTTCCGCCATGGTTGAAGCTTTTAATAATTTATCTGAAACGGATATTGTCTCTTCGATGGAAATATTAAACTCAATGTCAGATGAAACGCTTATTGCCGAACTTATTAATTTTCAGCATATCGCCTTTCAATATAAAAAATAAAGGAGGAAACAATGAAAATTAAAATATGTTTATTAATTACCCTGATATTTTCATCTCTTCTCGCAGCCGGATGCTATACGCCTGTTGCATATTCATTTGCCGAAAATGACGCTGAAAGCAGAACAGCGTCAATAAAACTTGAATCAAGAGGCGCGCACTCCGTCAGAATAATTGATTTTGAAGGACAGGCGCCGGAACTGGAAGAAAAAACATATATGTCCTCCGTTGTGCTTCCCGCGGGAAGACCTCTCGATTTAAGAGTGTATGTCTGTTGGGATGGAGACAGAGAGGGATACAGAAGAAGAGGCATATTCAAATGTCCGCCATTGGAAGTCAACGGTGAATACAGGTTATGGTTTAAAGTAATAACCGAAGGATTCTTTGTAGAGATGCCGATTAGTTATTCAATTGTTTTAGAGAAAAAAAGAGAGACAATTGCTCTTTCAAGATTCTTTACCAGAAGGTCAGGATCATTATTATATGACGAAGTATGCGTACAAGTGATACCGGAATTAAAAAAATAAATTTTTTCGATTCCGGTTCTTGCTTTCGGTTAGATTAAAACATCCACGCCGCCGGCGCTTTCCTGAGCGCCGACAAGCGCTTTAAATTCTTTCTCGTCCAAAGTTTCTTTCTCCAGCAAAGCGCCGGATACATTGTGTAAAATTTCCAGTTTGTCTTCGAGAATTGATTTGGATTTGGCGTACTCCGATTCGATAACGCGGGCGATTTCTTCGTCAACATATTGCTGAGTGCTTTCCGCGTATTCGCGGTGAAATGAAGGTTCGTGCTGTTCCTGCCCTGCCATACCCATGGCGCGTGACGTTAACGCTACGTTGCGGAAACGATCGCTCATGCCGTAATCGGTGATCATTTTGCGGGCGATGTCGGTGGCTTTGGTTAAATCGTTGGCGGCGCCTGTTGAGTATTCGCCTGAAATCATTTCTTCGGCTATTCGTCCGCCAAGGAGGATGTCTATTCTGCCAAGAAGATCCGACTTTGTTACCGTGTAGCGGTCTTCCAACGGGAGCTGTAAAGTGTAACCAAGAGCGAAGCCGCGCGGAATTATCGATATTTTTTGCACAGGGTCGGCGTTAGGTGTAAAGGCGGCGATAATCGCGTGACCCGCTTCGTGATAAGCCGTAAGTTTTCTTTCTTTTTCTTTAAGCACTCTTGTTTTTTTCTGAAGCCCCGCGATTGTTTTTTCGATTGCTTCGTCAAAGTCGCGCTGAGTTACCATTTTGCGCCCTGCTCTGACCGCCAGAAGCGCGGCTTCGTTTACAATGTTCGCAAGGTCAGCGCCTGAAAAACCGGATGTTACGCGGGCGACAACTTCAAGATCAACCGAAGGATCAAGCCTTACAGGTTTGGAATGTATTCTTAAAATCGCTTCCCTGCCTTTGAGGTCCGGTCTGTCTACCAAAACCTGCCTGTCAAACCTGCCGGGACGAAGGAGGGCGGGATCTAAAACATCGGGTCTGTTTGTGGCGGCTAAAATGATAAGTCCGCTTGTGCCGTCGAAGCCGTCCATCTCGACAAGAAGCTGATTGAGCGTCTGCTCGCGTTCGTCATTTCCGCCTGAAATATTGTTGATTCGGCTTTTGCCGATTGCGTCTAACTCATCAATAAAAATAATGCATGGCGCTTTGCTTCTTGCCTGTTTGAATAAATCGCGCACGCGCGCGGCGCCTACGCCGACAAACATTTCCACAAAGTCAGCGCCGCTCATGCGGAAGAATGAAACTCCCGCTTCGCCTGCGACAGCGCGGGCAAGAAGAGTTTTACCGGTTCCCGGAGGACCGACCAGTAAAACGCCCTTGGGGATTTTTCCGCCGATCTCTTTGTACTTTTGCGGACTCTTTAAAAAATCAACAACTTCGACGAGTTCTTCTTTTGCTTCGTCAACTCCGGCGACATCGCTAAAGCGCGTAACAATATCGCCCTCCGCAACAATGACAGCGCGGTTCTGTCCGATCGAAAGCACATTGCCGCCCATGTTGCCGATGCGTTTAAAAACAAAGCGCCAGATAAAGATAAAGAAAGCGATTGGCAGCACCCAGCTAAAAATAAAACTTAGAACCGCGTTTCCTTCGCGGGAAACCGCGCCGTAGGAAACATTTTTATCGTCCAGTAATTTGATAAACTCAGGAGTGTAGATTGATACGGTGCGGTAAATCCTGTCCTGGGCGGAAGCGTAGGAACGCGCCGCGGAAGCAGATCTTGAAGAACTTCTGCTGTTGGGATTTGTAAAACCTGTAAAATAGGAATCGGTTAATTCGACGCGTTTAATTTCACCTGACTCAATCCTCGATCTGAACTCAGAGAAATCAATTGCCGGATTTAATCTGTTGAGAAACACAAAATTAAAAAGGCTCATTCCAACAAGCAGAATGGCAAGGTAGATAAGAAGATATTTCCAGCCTCCAAACCCCTTAAAATCGGGCATTTTCGGACCATTAGGTCCAAACGGAAACATTGGGCCCCCGCCGTCTTTCTTATCTCCGGAATTTTCACTCATAAAATTATTATTACATATATTGTATATCGTTGCAAGGTTTGTAAACATCCTATTCGCTGACACGCCGCTTTATAAACGCGCATTGCCGAAATAACCTGCATTGCAAAAGCAATATACTCATGTTACTATTTAAAACATGAAAAACGCTCTCCCTCCGCTCTATTTAATTGACGCATACGGCTTAATATACCGCTCTTATTTCGCGTTCCTTACGCGTCCGCTTCGCAATAATTCCGGAAAAAATGTTTCGGCTCTTTTTGGCTTTGCGCGCACTGTAGTTTCGCTTCTTTACGACGGCGCTCCGGTGGCAGGCATCAATGGAAAACTTTTGAATAAAATGGTAAAGCCTTTGCGCCTTGCCGCTATTTTTGATTCGCGCTCTCCCACTTTCCGGCACGAGTTGTACAGCGAATACAAAGCAAACAGGCAGAAGACGCCTGAAGATTTACACGAGCAGGTTCCGTTAGTTGAAGAATTTTTAACAGCGCTTGGCATCCGATGCCTGAAAGCTGAAGGTTTTGAAGCCGACGACATTATCGCCACTCTCGCGGAAAAATGCAAAAAAGAAAACCGGCAGTGTTATATTTTATCGTCAGATAAAGACCTGCTTCAGCTTGTGGGCGGCGGAACATACGAGCTTCGTCCCGCGAAAATTAACAGGAGCGAAGCTATCCCGACAAGTTCGGGACCTGTTTGGGAACTTGTAGGTCCTGATGAGGTAAAAGCGGAATGGGGAGTAGAACCTGCAAGGGTGCTGGACTTGCTTTCGCTTATCGGCGACAGCGCAGACAATATAACAGGCGTTAGGGGAATAGGCGAAAAAATCGCCGTTAAATTAATGGCGCGTTACGGTTCTCTTGATGATATTTACAAAAACATAGCCGCAATCGAAGGTTCGACGGGAAGGAAAATGTCAGAGGGGAAAGAAAGCGCTTATTTTTCTCAATCGCTTATACGTCTGCGAAGCGATGTTGAATTGACTATTTCTTCGATTGACGAATTGTCGGTTGAAAATCTTGACCGGAGCGCAGGCGCCGGCGTTTTAATGCGGGAAGGCATCCGCCAAAGCGCGAAACTGCTTGACCCAAATGCCAGCGCAAATTCTCCGCTGCGATCAGATTCCGCGGCTCTTGCGCGAACGGGAGAAGAAAATAATGACTCTGCAAACGCCGCTTCGGCTGCGCAAAATTCTTTTGAACATACAACAGGCGAAAATATTCAACAGCGTGAAGAAGCGGCTTTCGGCGCGGCTGATCCTTCGCTGCTTGGCGACGGCGTTTATAAAACAATCCTCGATCTTGAAGAATTAAAAACTATTCTTGAACAGATTAAAAAACAAAAATTTGCCGCGCTGGATTTTGAAACCGATTCTCTTGACGCGTGGAACTCACGACCTATCGGCATTTCGCTTGCGCTTAAACCGAAAGAAGGATTTTATATCCCTGTTGCGCCTCACGGAGTCGGCGGCGAAGGCGAAATGAAAAACGAAGGTTCCGCTTATATTGATCCTGATAAAGTCCGCGCGCTTCTTACCCCCTTGTTCGCGGATGAAGAAATGACAATCACGGCGCATAACGCAAAATTTGATTACAAGGTAAGCCGCGGCTGGGGAATTGACCGCTGGCGGTGTAAAATATGTGATACAATGGTTGCCGCATGGCTTGCGGACCCCGAGCGCAACAACTATTCGCTGGATTCGCTTGTCGCTTATACATTCGACTGCTCTCCTGTAAAATATATGGACATTGTGCCGAAGGGCGCGACCTTCGACGCTGTTTTTCTGGAAACCGCTACGCGCTATTCAGGAGAAGACGCGGATTTTTGCATCAGGTTAAAACATTATCTTGAGCCGATGCTGAAAAAAATCGACGCCTTTAATCTTTTTGAAAATCTTGAAATGCCTCTACTTCCGATTCTTGCCGAGATGGAAGGAGAAGGAATAAAAATTGAACCTAAGGCGCTCATTGAATACGGCAAAGAACTCGCTGTTGAACTTGATCATATACAGGCGCAGACATGGAAAACTGTCGGACGCGAGTTTAACCTTGCAAGCACCAAACAGCTTCAGGAAGTGCTTTTTGTCGAGCGAAAACTTACCCCGGGTAAAAAAACAAAAACAGGTTACTCCACCGATGCCGCCGCGCTTGAAGAATTGGCGCGCGAAGATCCGGTTCCGGCATTTATTCTTCGCCACAGGACTTTGTCAAAATTAAAATCAACATACGTTGATACGTTAGCTGACATGGCGGACAGCGGACAGCGGCTTCACACAAACTTTGTGCAGACAGGAACCGCAACAGGCAGGCTTTCCAGCCGCGAGCCGAACATGCAGAATATTCCAATCCGCGCCGAAGAAGGCAGACGCATCCGCGAAGCGTTTGTCGCAAGACCCGGCTGCGTTTTAGTTTCCGCCGACTACAACCAGATTGAGCTTGTAGTTCTTGCTCATTTATCAAAAGATGAAAATTTAATATCTTCTTTTAAAAGCGAAAAAGACGTGCATATCCGCACCGCCGCGCTGATCTTCGGCATAGAAGAAAGCCAGGTAAAACCTGAACAGCGGCGCATGGCGAAAACAATCAACTTCGGCGTAATTTACGGCATGAGCGCGTTCCGCCTTTCCAGTGAGTTAAATATCAGCCGCATAGAGGCGCAGAATTTTATAGCCGCTTACTTTAACACATACTCAGGCGTTCGTCAGTTCATCGAAAACACAATTAAAAAAACTGAACAGCTCGGCTACGTTACGACAATTTCCGGCAGGCGCCGTTACATCCCCACGATAAATTCACGTAACAAAACGGAAAAATCGGCGGCAGAACGCATTGCAGTTAACACGCCGATTCAAGGCTCCGCGGCTGACATTGTAAAAACCGCCATGCTAAATTTAGACAGACGGCTAATAAAAGAAAACAGCCCCGCGAAACTTTTGCTGCAGGTACACGACGAGTTGATTCTTGAATGCCCGGAGAATAATGCCGAAGAAACGGTAAAACTGGTCAAGGCGGAAATGGAAAAGGCGGCAAGCCTTATTATACCGTTACGCGTAACTGCGGAAACGGGAAAACGCTGGGGAGATTTTCATTAATAACCTGAGATATATGCTCAATGGATTAACGCGGATTAAAATGGATTAAAAAGGAGAAGGGGTTTGAGTCATACTGCTATTGACAGGCTGGTAACTTTATTTTCTAAATTGCCGGGGATTGGAAAAAAGAGCGCAGGAAGAATTACGTATCACATTTTGGATTCAAGCCCCGCCCTGGCTCAGGCGCTTGCGAAAGAATTAACAGGACTTCATCAGGCGATAAAGAGGTGCAGTGTCTGCGGCGGGTTTACAGAAACCGATCCTTGTTTTATTTGTTCAGACCCGGATCGGGATAAATCTATTATCTGCATTATTGAATCCGCGCAGGATATGCGCATAATTGAAGAAGGACACGAATTCAAAGGAGTGTACCACGTTCTAGGCGGGTTAATCGCGCCGCTGGAAGGCGTAAGCCCCGCGAATCTTTCTATAGATAAATTAATCAGCCGTTTACAGTCAGGCACAGTAAAAGAATTAATCCTTGCGCTAAACCCTACAGTCGAAGGCGACACAACGGCATTATACCTGCAAAAAACTTTAAAAGATTATCCTGTAGAAATAACGCGCCTCGCGTCAGGAATGCCGGTAGGCGGAAACATCGAGTACACCGATAAATTAACATTATCGCGAAGTTTCAGAGGCAGAGTTAAAATATAATTTGATAAGAAAATTAAAAATCACAAATGTAATTACGAACTTGCTCTTATTTTTTTCTTCACTGAATCTAAGTAATCCATGACTGCTATTTGAGTTTTTTACATGACGCCTAACACAAAAGTTTTTCAGCCTTTTTCATATTGTTAATAATTGGCACATTAAAGGGGCAGCGGGACTCGCAGCTGCCGCATTCTGTACATTCATCGCCTTTGTGAGCAAGGTTTTTGTAATGAGAGCGGATCGAAGGCGGTATGCAGGCGGTGTCCAAATTTGCGATGTCCAAATATTTGTTAACAGCGGTTATGTCGATCTGTGAAGGGCAGGGCTGGCAATGATTGCAATAGACACAACTGCCGTTAAGTCCGCCGCGGACGGAACTTAAAATTTCTGTATAATCGCGCTGCGTGTCGTCAAGGTTCAGGTAGTTTACGGCATCTTCAACTTCTTTTGGAGATTTGCAGCCAAGAAGAACGCTTACAACAGCGGGTCTTGAAAGGGCGTAATGAATACACTGCGCGGCTGTAAGCGGTTTGGCAAACGGCGAATGTTCGCTCGAAATTAATTTACCCGCGCCGAGGGTTTTCATTACCGTTATGCCAATATTTTTTTCCTCGCAGAGTCTGTAAAGTTCCGCGCGTTTTGGCTCAATGGCGGTGAGGTTGTCAGGGTTAAAACCTTTTTCAAGGAGGGTAAGAGCATTTTCATCTGTGGGGATTAAATCAAAAGCGGGGTTAATGCTGAACATCATCAATTCCGGAAGATTTGTATTAATCGCCTTGATTGCGGTAACAGGATTGTGAGAACTAAAACCGATGTGAGCGATGTCGCCTTTTTCTTTTAATTTTAAAGCATAATCAGCGACTTCGGTTTCAAAAACATTTTTATAATCATCATCAGAATCGATAAAAAATAACATTCCAAAATCTATATGCCCGCCGCAGATGCGAAGATGTTCTTCAAAGAAACGACGGACTGTGGGCATATCTCGGCTTATATCGTATTGCTGTCCGGTATTTGTCGAACAGATATGACCTTGAATCAATATATCTTTGCGGCGGGCGCCAAGCGCTTTTGCGATATTTTCTCTGACTTCTTTTCCCGGCATGAATATATCAAAAATATTTATTCCATGCGCGATTGCACAGTCTATCACGCTTGCGATCTGTTCATATGGCCTTCCATCCAAATGTTCGCAGCCAAGCCCTATAATGCCCGCCTTTTTTCCTGTCTTTCCAATATTGCGGTAAATCATTGTACCCATATCTTATCAAGTTTGTTATAAATAATATATACTTTATTTGCCGCGTTTCGGGCAAAATGGAAAAAGGAGTATACTTGTGAAAAAATTAGGCAGAAATTTATCATTTTTTATTTTCTTCATTATGACAGGAATAATTTTTTCAGGATGCGCCGGCTTCAGATTATGGGTGAACACCGTAACGATCAGAAACGATCGCGGCTTATCATCCGTTATAGCCGGCGGTACTCTTGTTTTCAGAGCGACAGGCAAGGGTATTGTCTGGGAGGTCAGCTCATCAAGCGATGGATCGGGGCCTGTTCAACCGGGGACAGATATCAGTCAGGGCGGAGTGCTTACGGTATCAATAAATGAAATCGCGGCTATTATCTATGTAATAGCCAGATCAACAGAGACAGATCAATTTGACGTTAAGCCGATTAGAATTGTTACCGTAACAGAGATAAGCATCGATCCGGCGGATCAATATGTTGTAGCCGGAAGAACGTTCCAATTCCGCGCGGCGGTTTCGGGAACTAACAACCCTGATAACGCCGTTACATGGAGAGTCAGCGCGAACGCAGCGGGTACCGCCGCTGTCACCGCGGGAACAGGCATTAACTCAGGCGGACTGCTTACAGTTGCGGCTAACGAATCGCTGACAACACTTTACATTATGGCGTATTCGGTTGTGGATTCGACAAAATACGGCGCTATCCCCGTCTCTGTTGTAAGACCTACGGTGACAAGCGTAACCGTTTCGCCTGTAAACCAGTCAATAGCGGCGGGAAGAACCTTGCAATTCAGAGCGGCTGTTACCGGAGCCTATAATCCGGGCAATACCGTTACATGGAGAGTCAGTTCCAATTCCACAGGCACAGGCGCCGTTACTCCGGGAACAAGTATTAACGCAAACGGGACTCTGACAGTTGCACCTAACGAGTCTTTAACAACTCTTTATATTATAGCGGTTTCTACCGTTGACTCGACAAAATCAGGCATAACGACTGTTTCAGTTTTAGTTCCGGTTGTAACCGGCGTAACTGTCAGCCCTTCAAATCAGACAATGCAGGCGGGCGGAATGGTTCAATTTCACGCGGCGGTTACAGGCGCTAATAATCCTGTTACGTCCGTGACATGGAGAGTCAGCTCGAACGCAGCCGGCACAGGCGCTGTTACGCCCGGAACAAGCATTAATTCAAGCGGAGTGCTTACGATAGCTTCTAACGAAACGGCTTCTTCTCTTTTTATTTTCGCGTTATCAACATTTGATCCGGCAAAATCAGGCAGCGTTTATTTAAGCGTAACCCCGGCTCCTGTATCGGCAGCTCCGGCGCCGGTTCCCGCTCCAACACAGACTCCGACACCGGTTCCAACTCCGACTCCGACTCCGACACCGGCTCCGACTCCAACAACAAGACCAACTCCGGCTCCAACACCGGCTCCGACTCCAACAACAAGACCAAGACCAACCCCGGCTCCACCGGCTGCAACGACACCGCCGGCTACAACTACTCCTCCGGCTTCGACAACGCCGCCAGATACAACTCCACCGGCTGCAACAACTCCGCCAGCTACGACAACGCCACCGTCTACAACAACACCGCCAGCTACAACTACTCCTCCAACTACAACAACGCCGCCTGCCGCGACTACTCCTCCGGCTTCGACAGCGCCGACTGTAACAAGCATAGTCATCAGTCCGTCAAGCTATTCAACTAAAACAAACAGTCAGGTGCAATTCAGGGCGACGGTTACAGGGACAAATAATCCAAACACGGGGGTAACGTGGAGTGTTAGTTCAAATCCTTCGGGAACAGGCGGCGTCGCGCCAAGGACAACCGTAAACTCAAGCGGTCTGCTTAATGTTGCACCTAACGAATGGTCGCCGACTCTTTATGTTATCGCAGCATCAACCGCGGATCCTTCAATGAAAAGCTCCGCGGTTGTGACTGTTACAAACGCCAATCCTAACCAAGGGTCGAATCAGGGACGGTAGCGCAGGCAGCATCCGGGAAATTTTCACTTTCGTCTATCGCCATCCTGCGCAGCGGATTGTATTCCCGGTTTATGCCGGCGCCAAGATACTTGGCAGCCATTACGGAAACTTCTTTCGCAATCGCGGGCGCGGCAGTCAGTCCCGGACTTCCAAGCCCTGCGGCATGAATTATGTTATCTGTAAATTTGCCAAAAGACACGACAAAATCGCCTTCATAAGTCGCGGCGCTGATGCCGGTAAAGGAGGCGACTATATCCTGCCCGCTTAATGACGGCACAAGTTCCTGCTGTTTCGCCAGTATAGAAATAATGCTGTTTGTATCCGTCGAAAAATCTTCTCTCTTGTATGTTTCTATCGAATCATAACCTGTAAGCAGATTACCGTCGACAGTCTGCAGAACGCCTACGCTTTTCATCCGCGCTGTTTCATACGGAGAGACAATTGACTTAACAAGGTACGACGCTTTTTTATCAAAAATCATGTTTGTACTGCGTCTTGGATGCAGGGAGAAAAATCTGTCCTGCGCAAGACGAGCGATATCTTCGGCAAAAACTCCGGCCGCGTTTATTACAATTTTAGGATAAATTCTGCCGCGGTTTGTTAAAACATTATTGATTGTTCCGTTCCAAACCTGAATGTCAAGCACAACTGTATCTAAACTTATTTTAGCTCCGTTATCTGAAGCGTTTTCCGCGTACGCGGTAGTCAAACCATACGGATACACAATGCCTGCTGTCGGGAAGAAAAGCGCAAACTTAATGCTGCGGCTCAGGTGAGGTTCCTTTTTTAAAAGATCTTTTCGGCTGATATACTCGACAGTTATTCCCTGCAGCGCGTACATGGCGATGGAAGCAAGAGCGGCTGGTTTCATCAAATTGCTGGTAAAGCAAACATACTGCCCTGTCCGCTTAAACGGCACATCAAGTTCATCGCAGACCAAAGGATATAAATGACTGCCAATATCGTTGTACTTCTTCTTCAACTCGCCTTCGTTCATTGATATCTCAGGAAGAACAACGCCGTCATTGCGCCCCGAAGCATGAAGAGCCACATCATGTTCTTTTTCTACAAGGAGAACATCAATTTTGTAGCGCATAAGCTCTCTTGCGATCGCGCAGCCAACTACGCCGCCTCCGATAACAAGCACGTCGGGGCATTCGCCTTCGAGCTTGTTCGACGCGACAGTCGGCATTCTCATCGTAGGAATTTTTCCGCCTGTAAAGTGAATGTCATTTACAACAGAGTATTCCTTTTGATTGACAGACATAAGCCCGGCTTTAACAATATCATCCCAATTATCCAGCTCTCCTGTCAAATAAAGAACGCCCCTGTTCAACATTGCGCAAACCTTACCATTGAAAATTTTACCAAGTCTTTGATTTAATTTTTTAATGTTTGACATGCTACTAATATAAGAAAAAAGAAGCTCCGCTTGTACAAAAATATCACGCTTATTCAAATATTTTTTTTGAGAATTTACTTGACGAATACAATATTTCGTTATTTAAACCGGTACATCCATTTAATTCCGGTTGACAGACGAAAACCGGCGAAGAAGTCAGCGGCAAAATCGGAAGATTCATTTTTGCTGAAATACGACTGCCATGACGCCTCAGCGTAAGGTGCAAATTCTCCGGCTTTTGTTTTAAGAATGAAAGGCGCGGCGGTTACTCCGATTGTCCCATGCCAGCTGACAGGTCCCTTTGAATAGAGACGTTCCTCGTGCTCATTGGAAATTGACGCGGAACCGAAACTTACCACAGGACCCGCGAATATGCCGATCTTTTCGTTCGGCCACCATGAAAGCGTAATCGGAAGACGGAAAACTCCCATAGCGGTATCGTACTCCGGTCTTAACGCAAGACTGAAAATCATATGCGAACCGAGGATCGGCGCGTCTATACCGCCAAAAAACTGCGACGTGTATCCGCGGATCACTTTTTCGTCTTTCAGGTAAATATTCCACATGGGCGCAAACGCGGCGCCGGCAAGGAACTTCACGGAACCTGAACTTGAAGCGGACGGCTGCTTTTTTTGTTTTTCCGCGCCGGTCTTTGAACCCGATTCGCCGCTTGCGCTTTGCGCCAAAGAATCGCCAACTTTAAAACCGGAAGGCGCTTCAGGGAAAGCGCGTCCTGCGCTTGCGAAACATTTTATATAATAATCTTCATTAAGACTGGAATAAATAACTCCGGTTTTTGATCCGGCGGAAGCTGCGTGAATAAAACGTCGATCCCCAAGATACAAACCAACATGCGTAACATTGCCTGAGTTATCGGTTTTAAAAAAAACCAAATCGCCGGGCTGAGCTTTATCAAGAGGAATTCTTTCCGCCCATGTATAAAGGGCAAGCGCCGATCTTGGAAGAACCACTCCAATAGCGTCTTTAAAACAAAGGTCTATAAAACCTGAACAATCAACGCCGTTCATCGTCATACCGCCGTAACGGTATGGAACGCCTTCATATTTTTTTGACGCTTCAATAACTTTAATGCGCGCGTTCTGATAAGCCCGCGCTTTTTCCTGCGACGATGCAGTTGCTTTAGGCGCGAGCGGATAACCGCCTTCAAGAGGCGCGGCGTAAAGCTGCGAAACAAAAAATCCAGACGCGGCAAATATTAAAGCAATGAAGATAAAACGGTTCATTATTGATATTATAAACATAAACTGGTACATTATATCAATGGGATCTATATATGTCTTTGTTAATCAAAAAGGCGGCGTTGGAAAAACTACCTCGGCAATCAATATAGGGGCATATCTTGCGGAGGCGGGAAAATCCGTACTTTTGGTCGATTTTGACGCTCAGGGAAACCTTACAAGCGGTATAGGAGCCTCCCCCGCGAAACCCGGAATTTATGAACTGCTTTCAAACGAAGTATCAGCCGAAGAGGCAACCAGAAAAACAGCGGTAAAAAACCTTTATGTAATCCCTGCCAATAAAGATCTTTCAGGCGCGGCGGTTGAACTAATCGAACAAAAAGAACGAAATTATTTTTTAAAGAAAGCTCTCGCGCCGATTAAAAATAATTATGAATATATTTTAATTGACTGTCCACCATCTCTGGGGCAGCTTACAATGAATGGATTGGCGGCAGCAGATTCGATTTTAATCCCGATGCAGTGCGAATATTTCGCAATGGAAGGGCTTATACAGCTTTTAGATACCACAAGAGAAGTTCAAAAAGGTTTGAATCCTTCTATAAAAATCGGCGGCATTTTTTTTACAATGTACGATCCAAGAACGCGTCTTGCGAATGACGTAATTAAACAGGTAAGCGCTCATTATAAGGATAAAGTCTGTAATACGATTATTCCGCGGAATATCCGCCTTTCGGAAGCGCCTTCCTGCGGGATGCCGATTTCTCTTTACGATCCGCAATGTCCCGGCGCAAGAGCGTATCAAACGCTTGCGCATGAATTTATTCGCCGCGATAACGGCAAACGTGGAGGTAAATAAATGGCGCGCAGAATCGGTCTTGGAAGGGGTCTTGACGCCCTGTTAGATAATAATGATGATGACAGCAGCCGCAAACAAGCGGACGAATCTAAAGCCGCGCCTTCTGATTCGCAGGCATTTGCGGCGGAAACATCAAGCGCGCCGTCCGTGAAAAAAAACAAAGGGCAGGATGTTATTCAGCTGCCAATTGAAGAACTTGTTCCGAATCCGGGTCAGCCCCGTAAAAATTTTGACGAAACAGAACTTAATGAGCTTGCGGATTCAATAAAAAATTACGGCATCATACAACCGGTTATTGCGGCTAACGCAGGCGACGGCACATACATCATAATCGCGGGAGAGCGCAGAACGCGCGCGGCAAAACTTGCGGGGCTTAGCGCGGTTCCCGTCATCGTGCGCGATTATACCGATCAAAAACGTTTGGAAATCTCTTTAATCGAAAACATTCAGCGCAGTGATTTAAACCCGATGGAAGAAGCCGCCGCGTATAAAAACCTGATGGATTTTTCCAATCTTTCCCAGGATGAACTTGCGGCGCGCATGGGAAAAAACCGCTCAACGGTAGCCAACGCGCTTCGGCTTTTAAAACTTCCCATAGAGATTCAAAAAAGCGTTGAAGAAGGAAAAGTCAGTTCCGGTCACGCGAGGGCGCTCTTATCTGTAACCGAGACAAGGGCAAGGGATAAACTTTACAGGGAACTGCTTTCCAACGAGATCTCCGTAAGAGAAGCCGAAAAAAAAGCGGCGGCGTTAAACGCGGAAAAACCCGGAGGAAAAACAAAGAGCGGCGCCGGATCAAAAAGTTCAAAGCGCCCGCCCGAAGTGGACGCCATGCAGGAAAAATTTATCAGCATGTTAGGAACCAAAGTGGTAATTGACGGAGACATGAATAAAGGCCGCATACTTATCGATTATTTTTCGATGGAAGATCTGGATAGGTTATACGAAATACTTTGCGGGTAAGCCGGTTTAACAAGATATTTTTATCATAAACTTGTATCAGAAAAATTTTATTTATATGAAAAAACCCCGGCTGAAACCGGGGTTTCGTTTTAATAAATTACCAGACTAGAGCCAGAGACGAAGCCCTATATTACCGCCCCAGAAGTTTGGCCAGAGCTGCACTTCAGGAAGTACCTGCACGCTTATCTGCGGCAATGCCTGCAAGAAAAGTTCCAATAATGGAATAGGTTTCCAGCTCAGACCAATAGGAACCCGCACACCGGCGGCAATACCCAAACTGTCATCAAAACCCCAAAGAGACGCGCCTATGCCCACGCGTATATACCAGCCAAGGTTGTCAATAATTTTACCGTCGAGCAATGAAAGGAAATCAACAGCGCCGGAAACATGCATGCCGCCGCTGCCTGCAAAAACAGAATCAACGTAAATATAAAGACTTGAAAACGCAAGATTCAAACCGCCGCCGCCGCCAATACCGCCATAGCCGCCATGAACTCCAATGCCGAAGCCATCTGCAAACGCAGTACCTGTGGCTATAATCGCAGCCAAGGTTAACACTAAAACCAATTTTTTCATTTTTTACTCCTTAATTGGCGGACTGTAAATTTGTTTGTAATCCCGCCTTATTCAGCTTAAGCCCTAATGCTAAAATCTGTCAAGAATATGAAAAAGGTGTCAGTCACCTGTGAATATAGAGCATTATTTTACAATATTATCGAAAAATCTAAACATCAGGTGTCGTAAACATCGATACCTTCTTTTTTCTTCAGGAACCTTGATACGCCGTAAGTGAATGGCGTCACCAGAGCTTCGATGCCTACTTTTAAAATATAATTAGTAATGACAAGAGACCAAAAAATCTCCCAGACAAAAACGCCCGTGAGCGTTGCGATAAAAACAAAAATCATTGTATCCAGAAGCTGACCTACAAGCGAAGAGCCGATAGTGCGCATCCAGAGAAAACGCCCCTGCATCTTAACTTTTAGTTTTGAAAGAATCATCGAGTTGGAAAATTCCCCCGCAAGATACGCGGTAAGACTCGCAAGCACAATGCCGCCGTAACTCATCCCGCCCAAGATAACGTTATACGCGCCGCTGCCTGCCTGCTCTTCCCACAGTGTTTCACCCGGCATCACGCCAAGTATGAAAAAAACGCCTGTGGTAAGCGCCATCGCCGCAAACCCCGTCCAGATAACGCGCCGCGCGGTTTTAAAACCATAAACCTCGGTAAGCACATCTCCAAGCACATAAACAAAAGGAAAGAGAATTGTGCCGCCGTCAAAAGCCAGCGGAACGGTAAAGATCGAAAATCCAAGGTCAACAATTTTTGCCGAAGAGGCAATGTTACTGACGATTAGGATCCCGACAAAAAAAGACGCGACTACATCAAGGTATTTGAAAGATACCGGCTGAGAAAGTTGATTGTTCATTAAGTTCTCCTTGTTTTTTTAAAGCGGGTTAGCTAGGATACCGCTGTTTAAACTAATATAATTATACAGTAATGGAAAAATTTGATTTTGTCAATTTGTAAATCCAATTAATATATATCAGTCCACATAGGAAGTGTGCGGGTTTTCTTTGTATATTTTTTACTATGAAGAGCAATAAAACCATTTTTCTCATAAAAAATGGGGAGGCTCTCATTATACTCAATATCAGCGTCTACTGTAAGAACACGACATGCTATAAATCGTTCATTGCACTGATCTGCAATGTTACGGGCAAAATTTATCATAAGACTGCCAAGATGACGATAAGATAATCCCATCTTCTTTGCAACAGCAAGTTTTGCGATTTTAAGAGCAGGCAAAGTCTCAAAAGTAATTTCCGGTATTATTAACCGGGCTTTTTCATCATCCTGAAGGGTGACAGCGTCAGCAACAAGAGAAATATACGCGGCGATTTTCAAACTCGCCCTTTCTATGAGTACAAATGTATTAGAAATATGACTTTCCTGATGTTTTAACGCATCCTGTCTGAGAAAAAGAGTATATTCATTTTCATCATCATCATCAAACCCGTCAATATGGTGCTCAACATTGAGTTTTTCGATAATAAAATAATCGTTGAAATTATCAGGTGTTATAAAGATCATTTACGAACCAAAACAACTGCGGAGGTGTTTCATTCGATTTATCTGAGTTTTTGTTGGAGGCGTAAGAGCAGTCTGCCACATCTTTTTCCAATCAGAGGGATCTTCTACGATGGTGGCTCTAACAGGTTTCACTTTATTTACTTTACCTTTTCTTATTTTTACCGCCATATAAACCCTCTTAGAAAAGTATAGTAAACAACAAATATTAAAGCAAGAGAATAGACACTACTGCAAACGGCTAATGCGGAATATAAAGTAATTCCACATTAGCCATTAGACCTTTACGCCCATTTAATGAAGCCGCTTCTGTACGGATGTATCAACGCTTCATGCTTGGGTAAAATCCTAACCGTGTGTCCCTGCATTCCCGTATCCACACATTCGATGCGAACCTGATACAGGTTTAAATTGCCTTCGCTCTTGATCCATTTCATTTCTGTTTTTCTGGCATTGGCGATTGAGCTGGTCTGGTTCGGTACTGTGCCGTGGTACAGTTCTACCAATAGTTCTTCGGGTTTGATGCTGCCAAGTTCGAGGAAAGCCGTGACGGTGAGCATATCGCCGCGCTGCATTACGGGTTTTGCGTTGGATTCAATTTTTTGAATCTTTAAGCCTGCCCATGCTTGCTGCAGTTTGTGGAAGTATCCGGCAAGCGCTTTTGATTCGGCGTAATCGTCCTTGCTGAAGCGGCGGTAATTTTTAAGCGCCGGGAAGTAGAATTGATTCGAGTAATCCATCAACATGCGGTGAGACGCCATCGACTGACCGATCTGCATCATGCAGTCTTTCATCATTTTGATCCATTCGCGCGGTAAGCCGTCGCGGCCCCTGTTGTAGAACATGGGGACAATTTCGCGTTCCAGAAGATCGTACAGAGCTTTGCTCTCCACATCGTCCTGAAGCCTTTCGTCAACGTACTGCTCGCCGTGACCGATTGCCCAGCCAACTTCGGCATTGTACGCTTCGTCCCACCAGCCGTCCAAAATCGAACAGTTAAGAACGCCGTTCATCGCGGCCTTCATACCGCTGGTGCCGGACGCTTCCATCGGGCGGCGCGGTGTGTTGAGCCACACGTCTCCGCCGGAGGTTAAATATTTCGCGACATTGATATCGTAATTTTCTACGAACACTATGCGGCTTGAAACATCGTATTTATCGGCAAAATGGATAATATCGCGGATTAAATCCTTACCGGGCATATCATGCGGATGCGCCTTACCGGCGAAAATTAACTGAACAGGGCGATCGTTATCTCTAACCAATTGAAGCAGACGTTCAGGATCGCGAAGCAGGAGGTTACCGCGCTTATAAGTCGCGAACCGGCGCGCAAAACAAAGAGTCAGCGCGTAGGGAGAAAGAAGGTCATCCGCCTGACGGATACGCTGTTCCATCGCTCCTGTGCGTTTGTACTGCTCGCGCACGCGATCGCGCACAAAGGCAACCAGGCGTTCGCGGCGGCGCTCGTGAGTGCGCCACAGCTCTTCGTCAGAAATGCGATCCATGCGTTCCCAGATTTTTAAATCGGTAGGTTTATCTTCAAAGTGCGGTCCGAAATATCGATCCAAAAGATCCAACATTCCGGAAGAAATCCATGTGCGCGTGTGGACGCCGTTTGTAACGTGCCCGATTGGAACTTCTTCGATTGGAAGCCCCGGCCACAGACCCTTCCACATATCGCGTGACACAACGCCGTGAAGCGCCGCAACGCCGTTTGCGTAAGCTGCCATCTTAAGAGCAAGAACCGTAAGACAGAAATTTTCGCGCTCATCGTTTAAGTCGATCCTGCCAAGACCAAGGAAGTCTTTCCATGAAATGCCAAGAACCTGAGGCCATGAACGGAAATATTTTTCCATCATCGGAATATCAAAACGCTCGTTTCCGGCGGGAACAGGCGTGTGGGTTGTAAAAATATTTGTAGGCCAAATTGCTTCGCGCGCTTCTTCAAATGTAAAACCTTTTTCGCCCATTATCTCGCGGATGCGTTCAAGCCCAAGGAACGCCGCATGACCTTCATTCATGTGAGTAGCCGCCGGATTGATGCCTAATGCACGTAACGCGCGGATGCCGCCGATACCCAAAAGGATTTCCTGCTGCATTCGGACTTCTTTATCGCCGCCGTAAAGCGCCGCCGTTATGTTGCGGATATCCTGAGCGTTTTCTTCGATGTTAGTATCCAATAAATACAATGAAGATCTGCCGACTTTAACTTCCCAAATTTGAGCGACAGCCTGCCGCCCCGCCAAATCCACGGAAATTTTTAGAGGATGACCGTCTTTACCGATTTTCTTTTCGACAGGCATATTGTACCAGTCGTTTTCAGGATAGCTTTCCTGCTGGAAGCCGTCGGCATTCAGCATTTGTTTAAAGTATCCCTGTCTGTATAAAAGCCCGATTCCGACAAGAGGCAAGCCCAAATCCGAAGAAGTTTTCATATGATCGCCTGAGAGAATTCCAAGACCGCCTGAGTAAATGGGAAGGGATGCGTCCATGCCGTATTCCATTGAGAAATACGCGACAACATCCTTATGGCTTCCGCGGTACCATGTCTCGCCTTTTTTATAGCGCTGGAACCTGTCGTAGACTTCTTTTAAAGCAGCCAAATAGGAATCATCCTTGGCAGCCTGCGCAAGTCTTTCCTGGCTTACCATACCCAAAGTCCGCACAGGACTCTGTTTGGATTCAAGCCAGCTATCATAATCCAGCCTGATATAAAGCTGAACCGCGTCATAATTCCATGATAACCAGAGATTACGGGCAATCTCTTCCAAAGGCTTCAACACTGGGGGAAGCTTCGGCTTAACTGTATATGTAGATATGTTCATGTATTAAGTTTATGGGGGAATTTGATAGCTGTCAACTGAGAATTTAAAACAAATTTGCCTTAATTTAGAAGATTTTTTATATTATACTCGGAAATTGGCGCAAATAATCCGTAAATTAACGTAAAAATGGGATTATAATCCGCCATCTTCACTTGACCCGGCATAAAAAAGTGCATAAAGTTAGTTATGAAGAAGTTAATATTGACAATAGCCGTTCTTTATACTGCATTGACTTTTACGACATGCCAGTCTTTAAAGGGAGCATTTCAAGAACCTAAGGTTTCAATTCAATCTGTGGACTTTGCGAATATCAACATTAACGGCGTGAATCTGCTCTGTAAAGTCGCGGTGCAAAATCCCAACGCATTTGAAATCCCTTTTCCGCAGACCGATTGGCAGGTGTTTATCCGCGCCAATTCCTTTACCAGTGGAACCTTTAAAAAAGACAGTAAAATTAAAGCAAGAAATACGACTATTGTAGAAGTGCCCGTAAACATCAGTTATATGGATGTTTTAAATAATTTTAAATCGTTAAAGGGAAGCCAAAACACAGGCTACAAAGTAGCGCTTGCCGTCAATTTTCTTTTCCCTGTAGTTGGTGAAAAAATATATAACCTTGAATATGAAGGCGTCCTTCCCCTTCCGCAGCTTCCGCGTTTCAACAAATCTGTCGTTACTGTGGAAAAGAGGGACCTGACAAGAATCGAGCTGCTGGTTACAGTAAATGTAGAAAACCCGAATGTATTTGAACTGCCATCGCCAAAAATAATTTATGATTATGTGCTAAACCGAAACTCATTTATTAAAGGCGTGGTAGAAAATCGGGGACCTCTGCCTCCTTCGTCAACAACGCCTGTAAGTTTCCGTATGGTAGTCACTTTAGCGGACCTGATCCGAAGTTTCGCGTCTTTAGCGTTGGCAAAAGAAGTCACCAGTTTGCTGAATCTATCCTGCGATCTTGGCATACCATTCTTCAGCGGAGAACTATTCAAACTGGACATCCCGGGAATTTTACAGCTGAGATGAGCTGAGGTTAATACCCTGACCGCGGATTATATCTAATTTATTATGTCCGTTAGCTAATGCTTCCCGCCTCTGCCGCCGTGACTTCTTCCTGATGAGCCGACATGGCTTCCGCCCATGCCGCCGCTTGAACTAACATCGGTTTGCCGCGCGGTTTTTGTAACCTGGCTGTAAAGGAAAGTGTCTTTCTTCACTTTGAACGCGAGACTACCGGGAACAATGTAGGCTGCCGCCTGAGTTTGAGCAAGAGCCGTATTCATGCTTTTCTTCATGCTTAAAACAACCAAAAACCCGGCGCCAAAGGCGAAAGCCCATACAATAATCATAATGACTAAGTGCCATTGCTGAACAAAATTGTAGTTTCTGCCTTTCGCGTCAAGGATAAGAAATTTTTCCCAATTAACAATAAATGAATTGTAGGCTTTGTAGTAATTGTCCTTACGAAGATGTTTTATTGCGTCATCCTCAAGTTTCTTGCCAGCCGTTTCATTCATAATTTTTATGCCTCTGCCCGATGTGCTGAGCCAATGTTCTCTGCTCTCTTTTACCTGCAGAAAA
>JGI24695J34938_10000687_pt1 | contig 31910 bp, 27 predicted proteins | sample TergutCo191P3_FD_34938 | JGI IMG/M metagenome (IMG submission 34938)
TTTGTACAACCCATTAAAGAAAATGGACAGCCTGCAGGAAGAACGGCAGGCGGACTCGTTCACCTCGTAGTAGTATCGCCCGACAACAACGATATGTTTCTCTACGACTGGATGCAAAGCCCCACAGAACGTAAAGACGGACAAGTAGTGTTTACAGTAGTGGAAATGGAAAACCAAACTACTAAAACACTGCACTTTAAACATGCTTACTGTGTTCGTTTATACGAATACTTTAACGCACAAAGCAACGCACAAATGCACACTAAAATTACCCTTAGCGCCGCAGAAATTTCTTTCGGCGAAATGGGAAGTGTTGTTTTTAAAAATGATCAAAAATAAAAAAACAGAAAGTTATTAATCACTAATCACTAAAACAATGGCAATACTTACGGAAAAAATTGAAATACGAATTGATGGAAAAACATTCGACCAGTATGTTTTTTCCGATATTTTTTTGGTGCAGGAAATTCAGAAACCCAATGAATTTCGATTTTTGATGCACAAAAAAGATTTGGTGGAAGATGAAAAAGATATCCGTTATTCATTGTCGGAAGAACTGCTGGGGAAAAATATAGAGTATTTTCTCAAAACAATTCGAGACGACGAAAACGGGAAAACCCATAATGATGTATTGGAGTTTTCCGGGATTATCTTTAATGTCAATATTCTACGAAAAAACTTGAAATCGGGCGCCGTAATAGAAATCATAGCATACAGTCCCGATTATTTGTTGTTTAACCATCCGCACTGTTATTCTTACGAGAATGAAACGTTGAAAAATATGATCTCCAAAACATTGGAGCCTTACAATATTTCCATACTGAACGATCCTCGCATGAAAAACGAAATACCATATATGGTGCAATACAACGAAACCGACTATGCTTTTATGAGCAGATTGGCATTTCGTTTCGGCGAGTGGCTCTACTACAACGGCAAAGAACTGATATTTGGAAACATTGAAAAACTCAATTGCAGTGAACCCTTGCACCTTGGATACGATATTCTTCAGTATCAGTATCGTTTAGATATGGAGCATCTGAACTTTTCACACGCACACCACAATTATTTGGATTATGGCAATACGAAAAAAGAGGGGTACGATTTCACCGAGGCGTCTCTGCACAACCTCACCGATATTGCTTACAACTATTCCAAAGACTTATATACCAAAGAGACCTTTCAGCATTTGAGGAGTTCTGCTGCGGAAGGAAGTTTCGACGAAACCGAAATTTCAGCCCAAGTGCAGGGATTAGGCAAAAAGGCGCAGATGATGATTTGCGAGGGAAGCAGCAACCGCGCCGACCTGCGCATTGGTAGCATCATCAAAATAAAGGAATATTATGAAAAAGAAAACAATGAAACGGCAACTTGCTATCACGATGAGCTGTTGATATGCAAAATTACCCATACGGCAAACAGCAACGGCATGTACGAAAACCAATTTACCGCTATTCCTGCCGGTTGCGAAGTTCCGCCTTACATCTTCAGCGAACACTACCCCAAAGCCGAACCTCAGCGGGCGGTAGTGATCGACAACCAAGACCCTGAAAAACTGGGACGCATCCGCGTGCAATTCCTGTGGCAAAAGGAGCAAGACAGCAGCATGATTACCCCATGGATACGCATTGCCCAGCCCCACGGCGGCGGAAACAAAGGCTTTTACTTCATTCCCGAAATTGACGAAGAAGTTATGGTGGGCTTTGAAAACGGAAACGCCGAAAAACCATACGTGATTGGCACTTTATACCACGGAAAACAGCATCCGGGCAGTAATTGGTATAATGACAGCAACGATATTAAAGCCATTCGTACCCGAAACGGACACACCGTTGAAATTCATGATGTGGCAAAAGGCGGTTTTATTCGCATTTATGATAATGAAAAAGAAAACTATATCCTTACTTTTTCAACAGATGAGAAGTTGATAAAGATGGAATCAACAGGAAATATTGAGTTGTACGCACAAAACGACATCATCATGGAAGCCGGCAACAACATAAATATGAAAGCCGGCGTGGACATGAACCGCGACGCCGGAGAAAATATTAATGAAACGGCAGGTACGGATATTACGACAAGCGCAGGAAAAAATATTTCAACCGATGCAGGGGAAAATATCGCTACTTCGGCGGGAGAAAATATGACTATCAGCGCTGGAAACGACATGGACACGAGCGTGGGCAACAACCAAACTTTAAGTGTAGGCAGCAACCAAACCATAGAAATTGGCGCCAACAAGGATGAAGCAATTTCCGAAAAATATCAACTCTCCGCCAAAAGCATTCGCACCGAAGCAGACGATAAAATGCAGATCTACTCAAAAACACACGAACAAAAAGCCGACAGCAGCATGAAATTAGACGGCGGCAAAGGCTTAGACCTGTACGCAAGCAATGTTAAAATAAATTAAAAGCAGAAAAAATTAACCACTAATCACTAAAAAATGCCCTACTATGTATGTAACAAAGCCAAGTTAAAATGTTCGATGGGCGACCAGCAATCGGATTTAGCTGTGATACATCCTGTGCAGCCTGTTTATTTACACGGTGAAAACATGGCAAACATCATGGATCACAAGCCGATGATGAACATAAAGCCTTTTGGGCAATGCAAGTCGATGGCAAACCCCACCGTAGCCGCCGCAACGGCAGCCAATTACGGAAAACTACAGCCCATGCCCTGCATTCCCAACACCACCACGCCATGGATGAACGGAAAAACAGATGTACTGGTAAAAAAACAACCGGCATTAATGAATAATTGTAAGTTGATGTGCATGTGGGCAGGAACTATTGAGGTGACGAATGAAGGACAAGCAAATTAACTGAATCAATAATGTAATAAAAAATCAAAAATATGTTAATCGGATTAATCATTGCCGTAGTAGTAGTTGTTGTAGTTGTTGTTGTTGTATGCGTTATAGTGGCGAAAAACAATAAAGGTACAGATACAGTTGGAGGTGGTGGGAAGTCAGGCGGATCAAGTGGATCAGGCGAATCAAGTGGATCTGGAGCAACAACAACAAAACCTACCGGCACAGGGTCTGCAAAGGTTGAAAAAGAAGAAGCATCTGCAAGTATAGTTTCTATTGGTATCTTGGATGAAAATAATAATTTGGTTTCCGGAACATCTAAACAATTTGTTAATTTACCGAAAGAGCAAAAGTATGTAGAGGGTACTGTTATTAAACATACCGGAGTGTTAAGCCAAAAGTTGAAATGCAAAGTAAAGTTTAATAGATCAGGCAGCCACAAATTTAAAGTCAAATTATTACCGGATACTAATAATACTGTATATACGGATAGCGAAAAAAGTCATAATGCTAATTTTAAATATCAGGAAGATACACTTGAGTTTACAACAGACAGTAACGGAGAAAAAATAATTGAAGATAATAATCTTTTTGTAAGTCCCGCTGGTGGAGATAAATTCAAATTATCGGCATGGGCAACAGACGATGTTAATAAGACAGTACAATCGGTAGAAATTCAAAATGAACGCATTATGTATTATGTGGAAGTCAAAATGACGGGACTTACAACTTGTGCCAATAGTTTGAATGTTTTTATAAATGAATACATAAAGCATGGTATAACTTTTCAAGGTTTACCGGAAGAATCAATGCCGTACATGGAAAACATCGGAGCAAATGACGGAAATACTTTCAAAAGCAATGTGCAATCAGCATATAATGCTTCACAAGGACCTGACAAAAATCCATATTGTATAGCTGTTGCATATACGGATCATTTGGCAGTAAAAGATGCAAATGAAGAAATTCCTTGTACTAATGTTCAAGGTGGGGCTTCTGCTCCGGTTAATATATCTATTCAAGATGGATCTGGTAAACAATACGCTCTTTGGCATAATATTGTTACAACAGAGGATTGGTTTGTGGAGTGTTACTTTGTAAAAAATGGAGGGACCGTCGCAACAGATAAAGTTGCAATACTAAAAGACAAATGTACTCCGGTACAAACTCCCGGATATCCAACAGGTTATTTTGGCAATGTCAATATTGATGTTAGTGGACTTCCTTCTGAAATAGGAACAATTACTTTAAAAATTAATAGAGTTAATCGTATGCGTGCCGGTTTGTCGTTTGGCGGTACCAATATTGTGGCAATTTGTACTAAAGCTTGGTGGCAAGTGATAACAACTCAAAATCAAAATGAAGTAATAGTCCATGAAGTAGGACATCAATTCAAAATGGTAGTAGATGGAAGCGGAATATTGCCTGAAAAAACCGCAAACTTTTACGATTCTACCAAAGGGCATGTTGGTAGTCATTGCCATACGGGTATTCCTGCAGGACAAGCCCGATATGATTCCCAAGCAGATTTGACACTTTCTCTGTGTGTAATGTATGGAGCGACTAATAATCATAGCGATTTCTGTTCGGATTGTGCTATAGCCGTAAAGAAAATAGATTTATCAAATGGAGTATAATTTTAACAGTAAAAAACTAGCATTAATAATCTTCTTTGTATCTTTATTAATGTCGGGAGTAACAATTTCTTGTCAAACAACAAAAACAACAAAAAATATGAAAGCGATAGAATTTATACCCCAAAAGTTTCATGATGTGAAATTAGGATATTATGAAACATCTAAAAATGAATGTTCTCCGGGTTACCCTCTTAATGCCTCAGATTTTCTATGGAGTGAAATAGCTATTAATGTTCCGGATAGAATTATTTGCAATGTTTTGGATTCTACTTTTGCGCCAATTATTCCGATATGTGGAGCCTATATCATTTCGCAAAAGCGAGGGTTAAAATATGCCCATTTATCGGACAAAGTACTACACATAAAAATAGACAATACATGGCATTCTAGTGTTATTGTTGACCCTGACTTACAGTATGAACACCCGGCTTTACCTCCTAATTATGAAGAAGAAGAAATAAAAAGACAACAAAGAATTAAAGAAGTACAAAAATATTCTGACGAAGAGATTGACAAAAAAGGAGGACAAGGTTTTGGTGGATTTTTTAATGTAAATCTTTTAGATTATATTAAATTTCCATTGGAGTCTGGTGTTTATGAAATATTTATGTCCACTTGTGGGTTAGAGTCTAATCGGGTAAAAGTAGAAATAGTGTTTAATGAATAAAAATAGAACATGGGAAATAGAGCAACAAGTTTTAATAAAGAAGAAAGAGAAGAATTTGTGAGTAAAGTTGCAAAGATTATTTCTGCTAAATGGCAAAGAAAAATTGATGCAGACTATAAAGAAGTAAATGCTGCCAAAGTGAAAGGAAGTGTAAGAATTTCACTGACTACAGAAAACATTGATAATAATACGGAAATAGTCATTTCTATTTTAGATGCAAAAGACAATTCGGAATTATCAACAGAAAAAACAAGGCCAAAAGTAAAAATCAACGATAATAAAGATGAACCCAAAGACATAACAATAGAGGATGAGTGGAACAATAAAGAACTTTTGATTTCTATAACAACTGCTAATAATCCTATTTTAGAAGAAACTTATAATGGTAATAAAAAACTCAAAATATGTTGTTGTGAAAATATTATTGTAGAAGGAGATAGTGGTGAATTCATTGAAGAATTAAACATTCGATTATGTGGATTTAGTGGAATCCAACCTCGAAAGGAAGTCCACAGTGATACAATAAAAGCGGTAAAGCAATTTCAAAAAGATTATATGAAAAAGGAAGAAACAGGCATAATATGTAAACATGTGTTGGAATCATTGGATGAATTTAAAGATAAATATGCTCTTCCTGTTATATCTAAACTTAAATGTAATTGTGATAGCAATGGAGTAGAAAAACTAAACCATATAACAGGGAACAATGAATCTGGCTCTTGTGAGGGTTTTGGAAATGCATCTGATAGAAAAAAAGGCATAAAATTAGTTAAAGTAGAGGTCGCTCCTGAAGAGGAAAAGATTGACGGTAAGACACAAAAAAAGGAAACAACCTACACGATTGAGCCAGAATACAGCAAGTATGTAAGAGCATATAACAAATCTGGAAACACAAAATCTGCTTACGAATGGCTTGAAAAAAATAATGAAAATAAAGTTACTACAAAAAAATATATTGAAAAAATAAAATATGTAAGTGATGCAAATAGCACATCTTGTTATGAATATCCAGGTATGCATCGTTCCTTGATGTGGGCATATAAAGCTTTGCTTTTTTACTTAGAAAAAGAATACGGAGATAAAACATCGGGAAAATATACAGTTAAACATATCGAATCAGGTTATAGATGCCGATATCAGCAAACTTTTCAGGATGCTAGTGATGGACTTTCTTTTAACCATATGGGAAATGCGATAGACATTCATTTCTATATTGATGGAGAGCGAGATACTGTAAATAAACTATCAGAAATAAAAACTTGTGTGGATAATATTCGAGAAGATGTTATCAGAAAGTATATGGGAGTAGGAGCAGGAAAAGGATGGGAGGCAGGCAAGATAGGGATTGAGCGTGCCAGCGATGGTGCAACAACATGGGTACATATGGATGTTAGAGAATTTATCAATTATAAAGCAGATAAATTTTATAAGCAAACATTGGATGATATTAACGGTTCTAAATTAATAGATTTAGTAAAAGATATGGATGATAAGAAGTTTAAAGAGGTTGCTAATTAATTGTATAATATTTTAATAAACAAAAAAGTGAAAAATTGTAATTATATTTTGTTTTTTATCTTATTTGCATCGGTTTATGGCAACGCTTTCCCGCAAGCAAGCGAGTGTCATAATCCGGCAGACCCTAAAAATTACGGCGAATTTAAATCGCTATTTCGAAACATAGAACTTGGAATAAATATGGATATTAATCCTTCATTTTGTTTGTCTAAAAAAAACAGATTTTATCCTTATTCCGAAGAATCATACGAAGTAATGTATCCTTTGGGTATCATTACCAATTACAGAGGAGTGGATATTTGTACGATAGACGTCAAAGCCGAATCTTCTGACGGTGCTGAATGGGGTGGAATTCAATTGTGGGTGTTTAAAGATGAAGTTTGTAAAGCGAAAATAGATTTAACACATTACTATAGTGAGTCGGAAGGAGGAAGTAGTGCCGTGGATTTTGTTTTTACGAAAGATACCTCGCTTTTGGTTCACTCAATCGAATCAATTTGGGGACAGAGTACCGAATTGTTGCTTGATATCACTTCAGAATCCACCACAAAATACAGGATTGTTTTTAATGATTCCATAAACTATCACTATAACGATGTAAGAATACTACATGCCATAAAATTTTCAGATTTACGCTATACTACGCCCTATTTTTTCCCAGAAAAAGCGATTTCTTGGGAACAAGATGATAAATATTCTTTATATCCAACAATACAAGCGCCATATAAGTTTTATCCTCCTGAATATAGTACATCTTCCGTGTCATGTTGGTTTTATATGGTAGAAGAAAATGGAAAATATACTACGGTTATTGTAAGTAAAGATAAACAAGGTAATGAAATTAGTAAAATGATCATATCATCCGAAAATGGGCAAGCATGTTCATACACAATCAAAAACTCAAAAGCGGCAGAAATTGAAGAGAATAATTATGATATAAAAAATCCTGCAATCATTGAAACAACGATAGGCAATGTCATTTTGAAATCTAATGGTAAATTAATAAAAGATGAATAAAAAAATATAAGTAAAATCATGAAAATAAATTATGTAGCTTTGGTCATTTTTTTAGCAGTAATTGGAAGCATAATTTACATTGTATATGATGTGCGTCATAGAGGTCCCAATGAATTGGGTGAACTATGGCTAACAACATCTAATAAACAACTTATTGTATATATTTTTATGATAATTATTGGTTCTTCAGGAATCAGTTTAATTTCTACCTATAAAAGAAATCTACAGCAAGATAGCAAAAACCTGTCTTCATTTCAAACTACGGAAGCGGTTTTTATTCGCAGTGTTGTTAGTAGAGACCATGATACTCCTACCGAACACATATACGAATACTATGTTAATGAAAAACGATATGAATGTGAAGGTGATTTTATTTTCTTTACGCCATGGTCAAAAATTCCAAAAAAAATAATCATCAAATATAATCCTGAAAATCCGCAGGAAATAATGATGAAAAAAGAAAATACTTTTGGTTTGGTAGCTGGTATTATTTGTATTTGCTTGACAATATTACTGTTTTATGGGTCAACGAAAATAGGATTTAAAGGCGACAAGTCTGTTAATGAAAAATATGAAATAAGGAAATAATGGTTTTCAAAAATAAATTTGAGTTTTTTAGAAGTAAGAATTATAATAAACCACAAGGAGGTTGGAGAAATTAACTTAGTCAATAATAATACGAATATAGAATATGTCAAATCGAGCCAGTAGTTTAACAAAAGAAGAATTGCCACCAACGCCAAGGTGTATAGTTCTCTTTCGCCCCCACACAAGCTATGAGGGAGAATATGGCTTTGATTGGATACGAAAGGCAAGTGAAAATGTTAAAACTATTAATGGAACAAAAGGTAATGATGTGGACAGTGTAGATCTGTTGGGGACACATATCAATACGGGATGTACAAAAGCATGGACATGCAGTCAGTTGAATAATTGTATAGATCAGACACAAAACCCTAATAATAAATGCTTAGATACAGCATTTTTGATTAGTAAAGTCAATTTTTCAGATAAACAGCCGGCTAATTCTCACTGCAAAAGCAGACCACAAATTGGAACGGATTGTTCACAATCGACGAATTGTTTTGATGCAACTGCTAATCCTCAGCAAAAATGTACAGACTACAGTAAATACCTTGCGCTTTTTGATAATATAAATAAATACTGTTCTCCTTGTGGAGCCGCTTGTTTTTCAGAAGTTCTAAATCCTACTAAAGTTTGTCAAGATCCCAATTCGTGGAGCCAATACAACTTCCAAAAAGACAAAGATGCTCCAGCTCCCAACAACGGTTTAATGCTCAGATCTTTGAAAAGAAATTTTAAACCTTCTACTGCGATTGTTGGATTTATTGACCATGATTATCAAGTGCCTATTTTAACTGTTATGCCGGATAGCAATAATAATAACCCCATAACAATTAAGATGATGGTTTTCATCAAAGATAAGGCACTTGAAACAGGATTATTTTGGAAATCCAGCACTGATATATTTACTCTTGCATTTCCTAACTCCATAAACAAGAACGACATTGACAAGTGGCAAGAGGTGGATTTTACATTGAAATGTGAAAAAACATTCTCAAGAGATGAAATGATAGAGGTGTTTTATGATAATCCTGCAAAAAATGATTCTGCTAAGCTATGCGGAAGATTGCGTGTCTTGGCAAACGACACTCCGCATCAAAAGAAAGAAAACGTAGTATTGGTAAGAGTTAGTGTTGATATAGGAAACGGAGGAACAACCGGTAGTTTTGCAAACGATGAAAAAGCTTTGGAAAATATCTTGAAACAAGGATATGTGTTTATTAAAAATAGCACTGGCAGTTTTATTTACGAAGACTTGAATTTGGCAACTTGGGTGAGTGATTTTATTAATTTATACGTTGATAGTTCCGTAACACCGAAAAAACTCAAATACGATGGGACTTTACTGGATTTCTTAAACAGCAAATTAGATTCTAAATACAATGATTATCTTAAAGTTTATTCGTTTGAAGAAAGGTGTGCAGGTTATGGTGGATTTGCACTTTCCAATAAAAAAGCATGTGTGATTTTTAAAGGTCGTACAAAAGAAACTGCACCACATGAATTGCTACATGTTTTTAAAATGCCTCACACATTTGTAGCAAAAGAGATTGTCAAAGAATCGGATGTTGCAAGTAAATTAAAAACATACGAAGCAAAGAAAACAGATAATGTAATGGATTATTCACATTTAAGTGGAATAAAAACCATAAATACATTTTATTGGCAATGGACAATTCTAAATCCAAATATTTCATAGATAATGAGCGTAGTGAGAAACATATTATTGGCGATTATTCTTTTTACATCATATATGAATGGACATAGTAAGGAAATATTATCAAAAAACGATACAATTATGGACAATAAATTAGACTTTGAATTATTAGATAAATATGCGGAAAAAACGCAAAAAAAAGATGCAAAAGGAATATATTTCCAATATTATTGGATGTTTACGGAAACAGATTACTTATCTGGAAATACAAGGAATGGATTTGTTGTATGGCAAACTCCGCCAAAACCTGCATTTTTCAAAATATATAAAGAATATCACCCTAACGGTTATTTGAGACTGAAAGGAAAACGTATGGGCGGCGGTGCTACCATGATTGAAGAATGGGAATATTACGATGAAAAAGGACAGTTGACTTCCAAAAAAAATGAAGATGATAAATTCGGAAAATTTAGTTATAACGAATTGCTTTTATTCCTGCAACACGAAGGGCATCTCAATCTTGTAACTGGAGAAAACCGTGAAAAAGTAGATTTTGGCTACAATGTAGAAATCAAACAATGGAACGTATATGCCATTGATGCCAACTTTTGGGTAACAGAATATGTGATTGACGGGGAAACAGGCGAAGTGATAAGTAAAAAGGAGTATCAAGGAGGGCAAATGTAATAAAATAAAAAAAATAAGTATATATCTAAAACAATTATAACATGCCAGTCCCCACTCCCACTTCAAGCGCCTTCATCTCCCTTTCAGGAACCTCCCCAACCGGATTCTCTCCTTCTTCCGGCACACCGCCTCTATCTTTCAAGCAGGCGCACTTTCCCAATTATTTTGCCGGCACTTTAGATTTGTTGCAAAACAAAAAACTATTCAACCCTGCCTTAGAGTTGGGGAACACCTTTAAAGAAACTCCCCCCAACCCCATACAACAAGGGCTGGGACCAAAACTTTCCACACAATCCATTATGGATGCTAAGCATATTAAACTGTGCTCGCAAGTAGCTGAAAAAAGAGCTTTTTTAGAACTTGGGTTCTCCTTGCATAATCTCCATCTATTCCGGCTACAACAGGCAAACCTTCTTGATTGGGGTAAAGGCTATTCGTTGGGAAATTTGGGTACGTGTCCACTTGTGTTTATGAAAAAGATGAAGATGGGAAAAAAAGAAGGATACAATATTGACAAAGCCGTTCAATATATCAATGATAATGCTTTGTCAAAATCCGGACATGTTTGTGCAAAGCATGTAAGAATGGCTATTGAAGCCGGAGGACTATCAACAAACGGAAGACCTGCAAGCGCAACTGATTATGATCTGTTCTTGCCTAAACTTGGTTTTACAACTGTTGTTAAAACAAATTATATTGCTCAAAAAGGCGATATTGTTGTTTTTAAATCTTTTGGAGACCATGTACATGGACATATTCAAATGTACAATGGCTCTCAATGGGTATCAGATTTTAAACAAAATGGATTTGGTGTGTGGAAAGATGGTTATAAAGAATATGTTATTTTTAGATGGGAATAAGTAATATAAAAAGTAAAAAATAAGAATATGAAGCCATTAAATTACACTGTATTAGTATTATCATGCGTATTGTTTGTATTTCATGCATGCGGACATAACAACAAATCACAATCCGTAGAGGTAGATACAACGATAGTGCATTGTGAAAGTGATATTTATAATGAAAATACTCTTGAAAATGTTGCTTTTGATGAAACGGATATCGTTTCTATGTTAAAAGAATTTTATACTCTTTATATTACAGAATGCGATAAAATGCCCTTGAATGAACAAAATATTATGGCTTTAAAAAACAAATATTTCACAAGTGAATTTTTAACAAAGTGGGATGATGCTGAATTAGATTACGACCCCGTTGTAAACGCACAAGACTATGATCAGAATTGGATAAAAACACTCGAAATTAATCCCGTTGCAGAAAGAAATAATACATATCGTATTTGTTATCATTATGATGCATTCGATGGAGAACGTACAAATTGTGTAATACTTGTTCTTGTTGAAAAAAATGAAAAATATTTAATTAACGACATCGAAAATGTTCCTTAATATAAAAAAATTATGAGACGTATATTATTTACAATATTAATAATAATGGTAGGGTTAAATACCGTAAGTTGCAGCAATTGCCCCAGCAACAGCGAACCCAAATCAATTTCTCAACAAGTGATTGATATTACTTGTGATTCGTGTGTCTTGTTTATAAGACCCTCTTTGGAACAGATTGAGCAATTAATATCAAAGTATGAGAATGAAGAAGATTTTTACATCATGGCTGATGATGCAAACTTTTATACTGCAAACGCTATAGAATATTTAGAAGATAAAAATATAGATATCTTTTATTTAGATTCTATAAAAATGGTTCGTTTTAATCAAGAAAATATATTAGATTTTAGCCATTTGGCATGGGATTTTGTTTTATATAAAAAAAATACTCCGAAAAAAATTGTCAAAGCTATTGATTTCAAATATGAGTTTGAACATTATTTTAATGTAAAACCGTAAGTGAATTTCTAAAACTATGAATATTAAAAATACGCTAAATTACTACATAAAAATGACTGAGAATCAAGAAATTAATATATGTAAATCGTATTCTACAGGAGAGGTTGTGAAAGGAGTAATAGAAATGAGTAATGAAAGACAAGCAAATTAAAAATTTGAGTTATGGGAAAAACAGGAACAGGAGCCGCAAGTGTTACAAAAGAAGAAGAAACAGTATATGAAAAAATAGTTAGTGTAAAATGGAGCAATAAAGATAGTAAAACTATTAAAGAATCTTTTTATAACGATGAGATTGTAATAAAAATAACTACAGAAAATCTAAACGGAAAAGAAATAACTGTTTTTATTTGGGAGGATAAAATAAATGACAAAGTTGCTGATTGGGATAAGGCGGCAGAGAATGATATTATTTTAAAGGCTACGGTAGATAAGAATGAAATAGATGTAAAGTTTACTCCTAAAGATGAATGGTTTTCTAAAAGAGCAAAAGAAAAACCAATAATAGCCTCCGTTTCCTATAGTGCAAAAGAAAAAAATGTATCAAGTTCTGTTTTCACTGTAAAAAAAATTAACTATAATAAAGACATGATAATCAGTGATAATGGTATTAGATTTACTGCACAGGAAGAAGCTTTGGCGATGATATGTCTTGACGGCAAAATTAGGGCATACAAAGATACAAAAGGCAATTGGACTATTGGCTATGGTGAAATGACTGATATTACGGCTGATACTGTACTTGATTCAAAAGAGGTAGCATTTGATAGGTATAAGAATAAAATTAAGGGTGAGTTTCAACGACATGCAAGAACACTTTTGTTTGCTCAAGGCATAAAACGCAAACTGGAACAATATGAATTTGATGCTATTGTGGATTTAGTTTATAATGCATGGAGTTGTGATTCAATTATCGGTCAAATAGCAGATGAAGAAGAAGTTACAGAGCAAATGTTTACGAGTTTTAAAACAAATAACGGAACTTTAACTGACCGTCGCAAAGCAGAGTATCTGTTATACACTAACCAAATAACCAGTATAAAAGGACCAAAAGAATTCTACAGGAAAGACAACACAAATGGGGGTTATGATGATATAATCAAAATTGTACAAGAAACAAAAAAGGTTATTAAAGATGGAAAAACAATTGAAGAACCAATTTTTGAAGATATAAATGGGAAAAAAACGCCAAAAATGAAAGAGATAAAAGAAAAAGGATGGTATGCAAAGAACAGTTCGGATACTTACCTAATACAGTATTGACTATGAAAAATTTAATAATTCTATTATGTATTATAAGTGTAGTTCATGTAACCTTTGCACAATCGGAAAAATTACAGGCAATGGAAGAAGAACTTGTATTTGTTCAAAACACAGCAAACGAGATGTGGCGATATATATATAATTCTAATTATAATAATGATGAGAACTATTTAATCCATTCTTATTATTCTGATATAATCAACCTGCTTTGTGTGCAATTTGAAAATATGTTAAATCAGATGTTTATTGAAGACAAAGATATGACCTGTTCATTTGCGAGTTTGCAAAGCAACGGATTACTTGGAACACATATAGTTTTGTCAACCGACAGTTTGTTGCGTGTATTTTCATGGATGCTTCCCGGTGGAACTCAGCATTTTTATGGAAATGCTATACAATATAAAAATGCAGACTTGACGGTTCATTCTATTTCTTTTGAGAATGAATACAATCAATCAAATGATGATTATGCAGGTGCGAGTTATGAATACGATACCGTTTATACATTAAAAGACAACAATAAAACTATTTATATCCTGTCTGGAAGCACACAGGCTTCTACTCGTATTGTTGCCTATCAGCTAATCGCATTCTGTATTCGGGATGAACTCATAGAATATAATATTTTTGAAGATGAAAATGGAAATATCACTAATAAAATAAATATAAGTTATGAAATTGGTTGTAGTAATATAAGTTATCCATTTCCCCGTCCGACAATTGATGTAAATAAAAAAAATATCTATTTACCAGAAATAACGGAGAACTGTTTTACAGGGAAATTCATTGAGTATAAAATAATAAAGTAAAAAAAAAATAATTCGTTGGCGAGGTTTTGCAAACCGTGCCATATAAAAATGACAATAAAACAACTGACAATAAAAAACGATAAATTATGGCAGGAAATAGAGCAAAAGAATTATCTTCTCCACCACCTCCACCGGAAAATCAAAATAAAACCGTAAAAGTTCATGTTGGTGTTTTCTTTGACGGTACTGGTGCAGGGGGTGCTCTTTCAAGGGGGAGAGACAAATCAAATGTAGAGTTGTTACATACCTATTACCCAACAACAAAAGAAAATTATGTTTGCGAACTGTATCTGAAAGGTATTGGGGTAGCGGATTCTGCAGGCGATGTTGTAAAAGGGGTACTAAAAGGAGGATTAAAAGGAGCAGCAGTAGGTGGAGCAGTAGGTGGAGTTGTAGGAGGAGTCATAGGAGGAATAACAGGAGCAATAGTAGAAACACAAGCAGGAGGATTGGCAGCAGGCACAGGTACTATGGGCATCGAAACAAAAGTCAAGAAAGCTATAAAAGATATTCCAGGAAAAGTTCTTGAAAAAAAGATACCTAAAGAAGCTAACATTGATTTACATTTTGAATTATTTGGTTTTAGTAGAGGCGCAGCAGCAGCAAGACATTTTGTACGGCAAATAACAAAGAAAAAAACATCTACAATGGACAGTCTTGTTAAAAAACTAAAATCAAAAAAATATAAAATTAATGATATTACTATCAGTTATGTTGGATTATTTGACACTGTGTCCTCGCACGGAATAAATCATAAAAATGATGTTAAAACCCTAGGATTAGATGCAATTAAAGAGGCTAAACACGTATTTCATATTTGTGCTGCTGACGAATTCAGGGCAAACTTTGCCCTCACAAATATTCAGTCGGCGGAAAAGAAAGGTACTGAGATTTTTATACCCGGTTCTCATACGGATGTTGGAGGAGGAATTGACCCTAAGTGGAAAAATAATGCATCAAAATACGGTGATGGCTGGACAGATTCATCCGAGAATGTAGAAAGCGGATATTCACATATAGCATTGAATATAATGGCAACAGAATCTAATAAAGAAAGAAAGAAATTCAACAACATAGAGTTTTATAAAGTTCCTGACGATTTAAAAGCAACTGAACAAACGATACAAAATAATATGTCAAGATTAAAATCAGCCGAAAATTGTTTTAACTTACAAGAGTTTAAATATAAAGATCTTCGTGCTAAATGGCTTCATTTTTCTGCAGCAGAGAGTGGTTTAAGCAGTGTGATTGATAGTCCTCGAATAGTAGAAGGAAAATTGAAACGTGAACTTATTCATGGATAAACAATGAAAAAAGTAATAGTAATTTTATTAATAATATTAACAGGATGTACAATGATTTTTGGAGATAAAAAATATGAATGGTATCCCAGTGGTAATGCACCAAAATTATATCCTACCCAACTGGTTTTCGGAGATTTCATGTTCTCTAATGAGGAAGGCATATATATTCCCGAATCAATTCCCTTTCAAGGCAGGTGGGGAGAAGCCGGTGGTACTCATATCTTGGATAATAATTTTTTCCCTGCACCGAGTTCAATCAATCTTGTTTGGTTTTCTTTGATAGAAAATCAATTTTATTCTTTAGAGGCGGATTTACCCAAAGAGAAAATAGCGGCGCTCCTGGCAGAAAAAGATGAAAAAACCAAAGAGCCAAAATACAAAGACATCATAGCAGGCATGGCTCCTTATGGTCGTTTGGCAATATGGGTTGGCGGAATTGATGTTATAACGGAGGTTGCTTGGTTGCAGGCAGAACCAACGGATGTAGAATGGAATGAATTTGCACCTTATGCCAATGCAAGTAAAAACGAATATGTGGAAGCCGTTTTAAATGATTGTGAAGAAGCCTACGAAAACCTCCAAAAAAACGGCTTACCCGATAAAATGCTTTTTGAGCGCTACATGCAAAAATTCAATTATCGCATTACTCCAAAGTTTGAAAACAAAGATGCCGTCTTTGAAGAAATAGAATTATACTACTACAATGGCGAACTCAATACAACCAACTCCGGCGAACATACCTTGAATGCTATGCGGGCAAAACCTTATAAAATTGTCCTGAATTGGAGTATCGGTAAAACCAAATATGGTGGCTATTTTTGGACAGATGAAAAGAAAATTATTGAAACTTTTGCCAATCTCTACAGCAATGATACTCAGAAAGAAGGAAATTTGATTATTGAGGTGGACAAAGATAATGACCAATTCAAATTTTTCTTGCAAAATGAAACTACGGTGGTTGAAATTCCTGTGGAAGAAATAGAAATAATGGTTTTCAAAAACAAATTTGAATTTTTTAGAAGTGATAACTATACCAAACCACAGGGTGGTTGGAGAAATTAACTTAGTAATAATAAAAACATAAAAATGATAACCGAAGGAAATTCAAATTCACAAATAAAACTCATGCCTCTATCTTTCAAGCAGGCGCGCTTTCCCAATTATTTTGCCGGCACTTTAGATTTGTTGCAAAACAAAAAACTATTCAACCCTGCCTTAGAGTTGGGAAAGCCATTAAAGATTTGGATTGTCCGTTTACTTCCATTGAAGTATTACAAAAAATAAAATAGCTATTGATTTCAAATATGAGTTAAAAAATTTGAGTTATGGGAAAAACAGGAACAGGAGCTGGAAATGTTACAAAAGAAGAAAGAGAAAAAACACCAATGATTGTCTCCGACAAATGGATACGTATTTCCGATGACAAGAAAGAAGTAAAAATAGATGAAGCTATGCCGAAAAGTACTGTAAAAATAATATTATCAGTACTGGATTTTGATGATGGAAATGAAATAAACATTACTATTTTTGATAATACGGATGAAGATAAAAAAGAATTAACCAAAGTTAAAGCAAAGGTAAGCGGTAAAACAGCCACAACAGAAGATATAACCATAGATAAAAAATGGGTTGCTAAAAAATTAAAAATAAAAGTAGAAGACCCTGAATACGCAGGTAAGTCGGAATTGGAAATTACCCCTATTGAATTTGCCGAATTAAAGATACAAGTTATTGACTGTCGTTCTAATCAGCCTGTAAGCAATGCAAAGGTTAAGGAGTTAATCATTAAAGAAGGGAATGTTGAGAAAATAAAAGAAACCTTTGATAGAACGAAAGACCGCAAAAATGCCACTCCTTTAATTAGAAACTCTATGGAAGTATTGCAATCATTAGGTTTTGGCGCCAATGAAACAATTCCTGCTGATGGAAATTATAATGCTGCTTGGAGAAAAAATTACAATGACCATTGGGATAAAAGCGCTCCTGACTGCATTACTGAACTTACAAGTGGCAATCCGCCCGATGATATGATGACATTGCTTATTAACCATTACAACAGTCACCGTGCTACGAATAATAATGGCATTCTTAAAATATATATTCCAAAACCCTTGTTGGAAAATAAAAAAGAGTTAACCATAGAAGTAGGATTTTTTGATTTTCCGATAGTATTGGAAAGAATAAATGGTGGTGCATCTAATAAAGTTCTGAGAAATAATCAAGAGAGTCAAGGAACGGGATTTAATATAACATGGAATGGAACACAAAGTACAGCATGGAATGGCAATTTTGGTTGGGTTATTGAGAATGGAACCGAAGAAAGCAGTGAACTTAAAGTTTCAGAAACCATTACTGTAAAAACTGATAAAGACAATGTTGATTTCGATTCTGATATTTTATCTACATTTCATGATAATAACAAACACTTTGTTTTGTTTGCCATGCAATGGTGCCAGCCGGTGTGGGATGGGATAGAGGATGATAGTACTAGAAGTCATGTACAAGATGCAAGGTATTCAAATTTGAATATGCATATTTGTACAACATATTTTGATGTCGCAGGTAGTGACCCCTATGGAGGAAAAGGATATGGGAAAGCAGAATCAAGAAATACAGGCACATATTTATGGAGAAGTGATGGACATAGAGGTATAGATTTACACGCAATACTTGGTGATAATGTGTTTGCTGTACATGGAGGAATAATTACAACATCAAATAGTACCCTTGGAGGAAATCAAAGTATATTACAATTGGTTGTAAACGATAATACTCTAAGTGTTGGTTATTTACATTTGAATGATTATGTATTAACAAACAATCAATATGCTATGTCAGGTCAAATTATAGCACATGCAGGGCGTACTGGAAATTTAGGAGCAATTTCACGTTGGCCTGGTCATGTACATCTAAATTTAAATGTACAACCAATTCATGTAATCGGAATTAGAAATTCGTTATCTCAATTATATGTAAATAATTTGAATGTAATACCATGTAATGAATATCCACTTTTATTTCCATGTAGTTGTGCTATTACAGATAATGATAACCCTGTCAATTGTAATTTTAATAATACTACTTTTGTAAGTCCATGCTGGGCAGTTGCAGAATTAAGATGTCCGCATATATGGAATGACAGGAATCGCCGTATTCAAGCACAATTGAGAAGCATAGGTCTATATTCTCTTTCAATTGACGGACAATGGGGAAATCTTCCAACTTCAGCTACTTCTACTATATCAAGAACAAGACAAGGGATATACCATTTCAAAGAGAATAATAACTTGCTTGAAACTTTGGCAGGACAAACGTTTAATCCAGCAAATTATGACATGGATCCAGATACTGATGATGATGTCCTCAATAATTTAGTTCCCATAAATGTTGATGCACCTGCCTTGTAATATATGATCAATATGAACGCAATAAAAATAACAAACAGTAAAAAATCGAACGGCACAAGTTGTAAACTTGCGCTAAGTGTGTTTATGTGCCTATTCTTTTTTTGTTGTATTTTCAATTTATTTTCTCAAAATTGCGGAATAGCAGAAAAAGAAATAATTAATGGCATGGAACTATATAAAGTTTATTCTCAAAACACGAAAGAAGGAATACGACTTACTGCTGATAATGTCGAAAATTTAGATGGCTCTACCTGCTATTATTTTGATAATGACGGAAATGTACGAAAATTTATATCATGGTTCGAATATCCGGAAAGTTCACATGTAATTATCGCATATTATAACGAAGAAGGAAAATTAATGTATATCCTGTTCAGTGAGTTTCAACCCGAAGGATATTCTTATCAAGGGGTTGCCCACAAAACCTATTGTGGTGAATTTAGAGATAGTATAGATTCTAAATATAAAGTGCAATACAATATGATGATAGATTTTGAGAGTAGTAACGTACAAGGAACTTCAAGTAAATATCCATCGGTTATTGGCGAGTGGAGGCTCTCAAATTACACTCATATTGACAGTTTGAAGTCGTATTTACAAATAGAAACATTGCAACTACCGCCAGACTGTAAAAAAGTGCAATTTAACAAACCTTCAAAAAGACAGACCACTTTTACAAACAATTACAATATTAACTTGAGAGAGGCGGCAAATCTTTCTTCAAAAGTGATAACAACAATAGATATTGGAGAAAGAATAACAGTACTTGATGTATTACAAGAAGAATCAATTAAAAATACAGGAAATTATAACTGGTATAAAATCAAGAAAAATGATATGGAAGGTTATGTTTTCGGAGCATTTTTAGAACCTGTTGAAAAAGAAATAAAATAAATTGATTATGGGGAAAAAAACATTATTAGCATAATTGTAGTATCTGATATTTACTAATTTTGCAATTGAAAAAAAATTAAATATCTTTTCAAGAGGAACGGGGAAAATTCCTTCTTCTTTGAAAAGAAAAAATGAAAAAAATTATTGTCTAACAAACCTTTACAAACTGTCCAAAGAAAAGGGGAACTGAACAAAAAATGTCTTTTAATACAAAAAAATAACTGAAATTTTTAATTAAACAATATAAAATATGAAAAAAATAACTTTTACTTTAATAATGATTTTGGGAGGAATGTGCGTGGCTATGGGGCAATGCGATCCTGTTGTTCAAGGGAATCCTTCTGATAGCACAATTTGCAACAATACCGCTGCAACCATTAATTTAGCCGCAGCTTCAGGGGGTAATGCTGGTAATACCTATTTGTGGCAAGAAAGTATGGATAGTTTGTTCTGGTCGTTGGCGCCTGTTCCTAATTCTAATCAAAATTACAATACTCAAACTTTATCATCAAATAAGTACTATCGACGCCGTGTTGTTAGCGGTTGCGATCAAACTGATACCATTTATAGTCTGGCTGCTTTGATAACGATAAATACTAATACAACTATAACGATAGCAACTCATCCTTCTACCACAGTTCCAACAGCCTTATGCCATAATACAAATAGTTTTCCGCAATTGGATATACTTGCAACTGGAGCAGGTACATTATCCTATCAGTGGTACGGAGACACAATTGCATCAACAACAGGAGGTATGCAAATGCCATGGGCTACAAATACAAGTTATATTCCAGTAAGTAGTTGGAGTCCAAGAGACTATTATTATTACTGCGAAGTAACGGGAGCTTGTAGTTCAATAAAAAGCAATATTTCCGGTGTGCATACCATTAAACCGTCTACTGCAATAAAGAATCAACCATCTACCGTTGCTCCAACAGCCTTGTGTTATAATACGGGCAATTTTCCGCAATTGATTGTAACTGCAATCGGAGAAGGATTAACCTATAAGTGGTTTAGAAACACAATAAATTCATCATCAAATGGTACAGAAATTACAGGCGCCACAAGTGCAAATTATATACCACCAAGTAATTTGTCCGCAGGAAACTATTATTATTACTGCACTGTAACAGGTAATTGTGGTTCGGCTACAAGCAATACTTCCGGTGTGCATACCATTAAACCATCGACCGCAATAACAAATCACCCATATTCCGTAGCTCCAACAGCCTTGTGTTATAATACGGGTAATTTTCCNCAATTGAGTGTAANTGCAACNGGANNAGGTNCNTTAACCTATAANTGGTATAGAAANACAACAAATTCATCANCAGGNGGTACAGAANTTACNGGCGCNACAAGTGCAACNTATANACCACCAAGTAATTTGNCCGCAGGAAACTATTATTATTANTGCANNGTAACAGGNNANTGTGGTTCNGCAACAAGTAATACTTCCGGTATGCATACCATTAAACCGACTACCGCAATCAATAATCACCCTTCTACCGTAGCTCCAACAGCTTTGTGTTATAATACAAGTAATTTTCCACAATTGAGTGTAACGGTAATCGGAGCAGGTTCATTAACCTATAAATGGTATAGAAATACAACACCCTCTACGACAGGAAGTACAGAAATTACAGGCGCCACAAGTGCAACTTATACACCACCAAGTACTTTGTCCGCAGGGAACTATTATTATTACTGCACTGTATCAGGCGATTGTGGTTCAGCAACAAGCAATGTTTCCGGTATGCATACCATTAAACCATCAACCGCAATTACTAATCACCCATCTACCGTAGCTCCAACAGCCTTGTGTTATAATACGGGTAATTTTCCGCAACTGAATGTAACGGCAATCGGAGCAGGTTCATTAACCTATAAGTGGTTTAGAAATATAACAAACTCAACAACAGGAGGTACAGAAATTTCAGGCGCCACAAGTGCAACTTATATACCACCGAGTAATTTGCCTGCTGGCAGTTATTATTATTACTGCATAGTAACAAGCGACTGTGGTTCAAAAACAAGTGATACTTCAGGCGAACATATCATTAAATCGTCAATCACAATAATGGTTCAACCATCTACCTCACCTCCATCGGCTTTGTGCTACAACTCAGATAATTTTCCACAATTGAGTGTAACAGCAACCGGAGTGGGTACATTAACTTATCAGTGGTATATAAATACAACAGCTTCCACAACAGATGGTACAGAAATTCAGGGTGCCACAAGTGCAACTTATACACCAACAAGTCATTTACCTGCAGGAAGCTATTATTATTATTGCGTAATTACTGGCGTAGGCGAATGTGGTTCAGCATCAAGCAATATTTCCGGTGAACATAAAATATACCCTGCCTTTAATTCCGGAACAATTCATGCAGAAGGGCAAATTATTTGTTTAAATGATAGTGCAATGATTATCGAAAGTACAAATGCTTCCGGCGGAGACGGAAAGATTTCTTATCAATGGAAAAGAAACGGGTCTGTAGTATCGGGAGCAAACGGATCAGCATATACCCCTCCAACGAATACAGCCGGAACTTTCGTTTATACACGAGAAGCAAAAGACGGACTCTGTAGCGCTGCCTGGATCCCCTCAGATGGTTCTTGGACTTTGACCGTTTATCCCGCCTTTAATGCCGGAGCTATTTATTCTGAAGGTCAAACCATTTGTTTGTACGACGATGCCATAACCATAGGAAGCAAAACCAATGCCTCCGGTGGTGATGAAAATATTTCTTATCAATGGAAAAACGGAGATGTGATAATCTCAGGAGCAACAGAATCAACCTATACGCCACCTACCCATTTGGCAGGTAATTTTGTTTATACTCGTGAAGCAAAAGGAGGATGTGATGATTGGATGCTCTCTGTTGGTTCATGGTTGCTCACTGTGGAAAATGCCCCGGATGTTAACGATATCGTTGCCAAAAAAGATGAAAATGGAAACCCCTACATCCTGATCTATCCAAATCCTAAAGAATTGTTTGGCTATCAGTGGTATCGTAACGGTACTATGATTGAAAACGCTAATGAACAATTCTATTATATTCACGACACTGTGAAAGAAAAAGAAGGTATGTACACCGTATATGTATCCTTTTCTCAATCGAAAAGTTGCGGCAATTTAACCAAACCCTACGAACTTAAACTCCTTCCCAAACAGGCTCCACTCTTCACCCTCTCTCCCAATCCTGCACCCAACGGATTTACTACCGTTTCTTTTAACCGTAATTTGTTACACGACGGGCAAAACTATATTTTATGCATTTACTCATTAATGGGCGAAAAAATGTGGGAACAGAAAGTGAATAACTTGGATGACCTCCGCATGAGCAAAGATATGCCTGCCGGTTTCTATATGGTTACGCTTAATACCGGCGAAAAACAACATACCGAAAAACTCTTAATCAATAAACAATAAATAATGTGATATGGAAAATCAAGGAATTAAACTACTGTTTTCTTATGAAAACAAAACTTGCGCTATCAGAGTGCTAAACCCCAAAGAGAGTATAAAGTTTACCCTCGAAAAAGTGAAAGAAGAAACTCGAAATTATCCCGATAAATTGTGGGTGCTCCCCGAAATGGACAATGGCGGAAATAGAATCAAATACTATTTGGGAAGAATGACCGAAGATGGAAAAAGCGAAGTGCTGAAAGAAAAAAACAGCAGTGCGGAAGAACAAAGCCTCTTCGATTATGGCGTAAAAGAAGGTGATAAATTAGTAATTATTAAAAAAGTAATAGCAGGATAGATTGATTTAAAGATTACATATCTTTTAAATTAGTAATTAATATAACTATGACAAGAGAGATTGAACAATTTAAAGGAAAAAGTTTTCACGGAAAAGACGCCCGTTTGTTTAAAGAATGGGAAATGATTGACCGAAGATATGAAAATGACCGGCAAGGATCGTATATTGTACGAAAAAGAAATGGCTTGGGCTTGCCGATTGCTTTTGATATCATTTTTAATGTAAAAACAATTATCGGCGTAACGCTGCCGGATGAAAAAGGATTTCAAACACCCTTGTTTGGAAACGAACATATTATGCGCATTACGCTGCCTAATAATTATCCCAGTTCTGATGGACAACCGGAGTTTATGTTTTCCACCAACGTGTGGCATCCGAATATTCGCTATTTCGGCGACTTTAAAGGACGGGTGTGTCTGAACCCCGGCGATAGTGGCGTGCAAACCCATCTGGTGGAATATATCGACAGGGTGATCGATTACCTGACCTATGAAGATTACCATGCCAAAAACGAATATCCTCACCCCGAAGACCTTGATGTGGCTGAATGGGTGCTCAAACAGGGCGAACCAAATGGGTGGGTACAATTTGAACAAGATTAATAATTTTAGTAATGATGAAAAAATATTGGATGATAAAGATAATACTGTGTTGCTTTCTCTTGATGGTTGCAAACCTCAGCGGATGGGCGCAAATAGCAACAGTAAGAGAGAAAAAAATTACATTAACACCCAACAAGGAAGAAATTGTTCCTATCCTATTCAGTCCTAAAATAGGCGCCGGAAGAGAGATTAAGGTGCCTACGGTTGTGAGTTGGGGAAAAGAATCCGGACTTATTAAAGTTGAATTTAAAGCCGATGGTGGCAACCGCGATAAATCTATTTATTCGTTTCCAAAATTGATGTTCTGCAAAGACGTCATGAAAGAAAGAAAGGAAGTATGGTTTGATAAAAGTATGACAAACAAAAAATCGAATAAAAGTAAAATTGTGCAAGAACGTATAATAAACATGCAAAATGTTACTTGTGAAGGGGCTAACAATGCCATAAGAATGCTTGATTTGAATAATAGCCAGGGTGCGCTCTCTTTCTTTTTTACACTAAACAAGACCAATTTAGAAGAAGATTGTGAAATTCATTTTGTCCTTTATGTGGCTGCAACAGAAAAGAAAAAGAAAAGAACCCACAAAATAGAATACCAAACACAATTTATACTGACTCTTTCTTTGCAAGATATTGTTGAACTGCCTCCGGTTGAACCACCTCCGGTTGAGCCATCTCCGGTTGAACCACCTCCGGTTAATGAACCCGTGGAAGTGCCGGAAAAGAATCTTTGTGATGATGATTTGTTGGCTACTATATTAAAATACCTGAGTAGTGAAATTGACTCAATGTACTTTCAATATATCTCTATTGACAACTCTATAGACAATCTTCACTATTTTAGTTGCACAAGTATCAATGAATTAACAGAAATTATTCCTGATAATAGAGAAAGAGTTAAACAATTGCATCCCAGATATAATAAATACAACGATTGCGTCAATTTGAAAGAAAAAATTCAAGATCATAATGACGCTGTTGATGAACGAAATTATAAAATTGAGGAATATAATGCCGAACTTAGGGCATTAAAAGATAAGTGCAATGCTTCCGCACAATCAAAGCCCCAAGCCGTATCGCAAGCATCTATATCTTGTTCCCTGTTAGAGCAGGTAAATAAGGATCTTTTTAAATTGATGCTCAAAATTAAAAACGGTGATAAATCTCATTTACCAAACTATAAAGTTGAATTTGAACAAACTATAAGAACAGTTGAAGATCCCGGATATAAAAAGTGTAAAAACTATGACGCTTTTAAATCTCTACATGCTAATATTGAAGAACTATTAAAACAATAAGTTATGCAAATGAAACAAATCTGCTTTTTGATAATATTTCAAATCATGGTTTTTTCTATTTGGGGACAAAGTAGGAGCGATTTGTCGATGAAAGCATCTGCTGCCACGCAAGAAGCTACTGTTGATGCTAAGGAACAAGAAAGGATAAAGGCAGAGCAGGAAAAAGCAAAACAAGACTCCATAAAACAAATCATTGACAAATGGACCCATTTTTTGCTGGGAAAGAATAAAGAGATAGCAGAAATTTACAGCTCCGTATTACAAATTGATTCAAACACTGTTACAAAAGAAATCATTGAAGAATACAAAATTGACATACAATCACTAAAAAGAAGTGTTGAGCATAAGTTGAGTAGCGAACCTATATGGCAAGACCATAATAAATTAGACGATCTGCATGCCTCTTTTTTCAAAACTCATGACCGAACTTCAAGTTTATTACTGCAATGGGAAGAAAAACTGGCGCAAAAATTGGCTCGGGAACTGGCACAAAAAAAAGACCCCCCAAACAAATTGGTTATCATTGGCATTTGCTTACTCGCGGTGATGGCTATCGTACCTGTAATTACACAAATTAGATCGGGAATGATGATGCGGAAAATAAAAAAGCAACAGGAACAGGAAGCCAAAAAACTGCAGGAAGAAGCTGAAAGACAAATGCTTTTAGCTGATGATAACAATGTGATTACACTAAAAGAATAATAATTATGAAAAAACAAACCCCAATAATAAATTGTATAATCACACTTCTGTTGCTCTTCTTTTATGTAACAGGTATGCACACTGTTTTGGGGCAAGGAAAGGTAACCGTTACGTATGATAAAACAAATGAACTGGTTGTTATTAAAAATAATGAAAAGTTTACAATTGTTTTTTTCCCAAATGCCGGAAAAATAACACAGTATAATATACTTGACGTAAATTATTCTCCCGATGATTTCAAATTTAATCAATGTGGTTTTGTGGCTCCGGGTTTTATCTCACCCATTATGGTGGAGCCGGGCAAAGAACGTGGTATTTTGGGGGTAAAGAAATATAGCGGACCTTTTAATTATTATATTATTAAAACAAAATATAACATAGAAACAACACCTTATACTCAAAGTTTGGTTCAAACGCCTCAGGATAAATCAGAGACAACATCATCAGAATCTCATACCATACCATCAGGATCACAGGCAACTCCGCCAGAACCTAAAACTTCACAACCCACAACACAAACTTCTCAACCCACAACGCAAACCTCACAACCAGCAACACAAACCTCACAACCAGCAGCACAAACTACCCAGCCATTACCAGCGCCACCAACTTCATCCGAAACAAAACATGAACCTAAAGCACAAAATGAACCTGTTAAATCACCAACCAATGCCAGTATCCGAGTTACCGGAAAACTTACCTATACTACAGAAGAAAATGTGAATATTACTTACAGAATCACAGGGAAAAAAGGAAATATTACTTGGTCAAAGAAAAATCCGCCGATGGGCATTCAGGTAAATCTGAACGAAAATGTCATAATAATTTCAGGTAAGTGCGCTCAAGAAGGAGACTACATGTACACCTTAACCGTGTATGGCGAAAACGGTGGAAGAGACGAGATCATTATGAGAACTTTGGAAATAAGAAAAGCTAAAACATCTGCTTTAACCAAAAAAACGGAACCCGGTAAAATTACACAAGAGGAGCCGGAAAGACAACTCACCGACAATGCGAAAGAATCGGAATCTGACCTGACGGAAACAGAGGAATACACAAACCTTGAGGAGTTCACCGAACCAGAAACAGATATAGAAGAAACATCCCGTAAAGTTTCTAATACCAGCATTTATTTACTCGGCATTCTGTTGTCGTTGTTTGCAGCCGGAATTATTTTTTACATGAGGAGCATCATTAAAAATAAGCAAAGAAAAATGATTGCGCAAGAAATGAAAAACTCAGGTAAAAGCGGACTGCTTATTGAAGAAGAGGTGGTAGAAACAATTTTATACAATGTTGATTTATCGGATATAAGAAACAAAACAGATGATGCCTACTATAAAATAGATATGCTATCTATTCATGAAGATAGCAGCATTCGAAATGTTTATTTTAGCCGGCATGCCATTTTGGATATTTATAAATTCTTTTCCAATTTTTTGAAGTACGACAACAAAACCAAAGAAACCGGATGTTTTTTGGTGGGTCGGTGGGAAAAGGAGCCCAATGCCCCAACACTACAATACAACATTACTATTGAAGCGCTTGTGGAGCCTTCCAACGATGCCGTTTATGGAGAATATGTATTGAATTTTGGTGCAAAAATAGGCATTACCCTCACATTCTCTCTTGAAGATTTATGCAACAAAACGGGCAACGAATATGTGCACACCGCTTGGATGCACTCTCATCCGGGATTAGGGTTGTTTTTATCCAGTCAAGATTTAAACGTGCAGTCGCAATTGGCTCACAGCAACCATCCGGGGCGTATGTTGGCAATTGTGATAGACAGCAATTCGCCCGACTTGCAAATGGCGCTCTTTGCCCCAAAACAAAACGGCACAATGAATAATGATATGGATTTGAAACAAACGCTATCGTTTGAAAAACTGTACCAATGGACAAAAAAAGAAAAAGCACAAGCTATTAGTGAATTTAACCACTTTAGTATAAATATTTTGCCTCAAAGAGGAAAAGCAAATCAGGCGCTTTTTACCGGTGCTGCCATTATTGGCATGGATATGGCTATTCTGTCTGACGATTTGGGATTAAGAGGCTATTTTTATGGATCCTGTCAGGAAAACGAAATCATCCTTAATGATTTTAAAGAAATGCCAAACACTGACGATAACCCTGTAGGGTGTTTATTGATTTTACCTTTCTTTTCATATCCTGAATTTTTGAAAACATGGTTGTTGCGCATTAATCCTTTCGAAATTACAATAGTGTACACCATTAATGATGAAAATATACATCTGTTAGCCAAAAACGAACAGAACAAATATCCCGAATCTATTGATAGAATGAGTTCCGTCTCTCTAATGAAACTGAAAGAATGGACAAGAAGAAAAAGATGAATCAAACTTAAAAAACAGTATAATGAAAAAACAATATTTATTGATCTTGTGGATACCGCTCTTTTTGATATCGTGTTCCCAAACGCCGGAGCATACAAACAAAATGCCGGTTGATGTTAAAGAAACAAACTATACAATACACTTACACTTTACCGAACAGGCTAAAACAATAAATGCAGACACCCTGTTTTTACGCTTCAGAATAAGCGATAAGATGAGTAACCGAAAACAGTTTTGGGGCGATCTGCAAAAGGCAGAAATTAATATTAGAGAATCCGGTGGAAATCCCCCTGATTTTAATATTAAACCTATCACGCATACCTCAGGAATACAAGCAGAACGAATTTCACAAGATGTAGCCTTTTGGTTTATGGTGGACAGAAGTAAAACTATTGCGCCACAAGACATGGAACGCATGAAGACTGCCATTATGCAAACTATAGAAATTTTGCCCGACAGTTGTGCTTTTATTTCTTTTTTTGACAAACAACCGGGCGAGAAAAAATTGGTAACTAAAAATAATTTTTATGAATTTGAAAACGAGTTTAAAGTAAAGCCAGAATCAAGAGATTTGTATCAGAATATTATCCATAATTTTGAACTTTTTGCTAAAGATAACTCATTACCCCATAAAGATGGCACAAAGATCGCCAAATATTTGTTGATTTTTACTGATGGACATATTAATTCAAGTTCCAAAGAGGAAATAGAAAGAGCTTACAAATCGGATGAATATATTAAGCAAATTGACCATGCCTGGCAAAATCAGATTCAAATATACGCTTTTCGATATGGCAGTTTCGACTTTGCGGATTTGGTACTTAACGACATCTGTTTGCACCGGCAAAAATCCGAATTGAACGGCGGGTTTTACCCTGCCGATAATGTTGCCGGTATTGTGGATTCTTTGACAGGATTTGTGGACAATTTATCGGCAGATTATGAGTTGATGCTCGTTAATCCTTCCGGAAAAGTTTATGCCGGCACAAAACAAACACTACAAATTCTCATAGATCAAGAACATAAAAAAGCTGTCGGGCAAATAGAATATAGCTTTGGCAGCAAAGAAAACCCTATCGTTACCGGCGCCACAATAGAACGTCTCTACATCGCTGTGATTGTTGGATTGATTATCATCTTTATTGCATTTTTTATTATGCAGGTCGTAATCCCTTATTTCATTTCCCGAATTACCAATTTCGAGAAAAAATATGTAAAACCCTACCAACCTATTACTACCAGCGAAGGTGAAGTGTATGAAACCTGTTCTTTTTGTCAAGAACCATTAGAGACGGGTGAATTGATCGTAACGAAATGTCCCCATAAAATTCATTGGGAGTGCTGGATAGAAAACGGATACAAATGTGTGGAATATGGACAAAATTGCAAAGATGGCATGCAGTATCATTTCGACAAAAACCATCCGTTCGACCCAAAACAAAGCCCGTATTATTTAAAATGGGCGATATCGGGCATGATTAGCGGATTCTTTATTTGGATTATTTTCCATTTAAGTTCAAAATTGAATCTTTTTTCCAAATTTATCGACATATTGCTAAACACTTTTTATCCGGAACAACTAAAAGAAAATATTGAGGGACAATTGCAGATTTTAAGAAATGTGGAACTGTCGTTTTACGGAAAAATCAGCGGGCTTCTGCTGGCTGGAATATTGTTAGGATTTCTCTTAACTTTCATGTTCACCTATATTAACGATTTTAGAGTAAAAACAGGAAAAGTAATCTTTTCTATTTTCTTTCGTGCATTAACCGGTGCAATAGCAGGTTTTGCCTCTTTCTTAATCGGCGCAATCATTTGTATTGCATTGGGAGAAGATGGCAATAAAGTGTGGTTGGATGCCATTCCTTGGCTGCTGTTCGGAGGAAGTATTGCGCTTTGTTTAGTTTATAACACAACGCTAAAATGGCAAGACGCATTGATTGGCGGATTAATTTCGGGCATTGTTAGTTTTCTTATTCTCTATACCACCCACTATCTTCCCGCTTTTGGTCCAATGTTTGGCTTTATGCTGTGCAGTACCGGTTTGGGAATCTCTATTATTGCCCGACATCATCTGGCACAGAAATTCTTCCTAAAATATAAAGGTGAAAGAAGAGAGGGAATCATTGCCATTCATAAATGGATGAACGACTCGGGAGGTAGCAATGAAGTGATCATCGGAAAATCAAATCATTGCACCATTCAAATGAATTGGGACAGTAGCAATAATATTGCCGACAAACAAGTGAAACTGTACATTGACCCCAAAAGAAAAGTTCCCATGATGAAAGTAATCGAAAACGGAATGACCTATGAAAACAGGGATGCACGCAAAGATGATCAACTTCCTTTAAAACACGGCGTGAAATTTATTATAGGAAACACTGACTTTCAATATATCGAAAAATAAAAAATCATAGTTATGAAAAAAATAGTATTTGTTTTTGCCTTTTTCTACGTTTTTACAGCTTTTTCTCAAGTTGAGATCGTAAATAAACCTGTTAAACAACGTATTAGAGTCGCTGAAAATGCGATTATGTTAAATTTGGGATACAACTTTCCCATATTGCTCAATAAGACATTTCAAACTGAAGATCTTTGGAAAAAAAATGCTAAGATCGGTTTTGGAATAGGTGTTAATGTGGAATACAGAAGACAGATCATGAAAGAAGTGATAGAAGATAACGCCGTGTTGAAAAAACCTACCTGGTTCGCTTTTGGCGCCGGCTTAGGGGTGAGCCATTGGTCTAAGTCTTTTGAATTTGATCATGCCAATGACTCTTTTGACTTTAAAGACAAAGATGGTGACCACTGCATCGTGTATTTGGATTACAAAAATGTAAAAGAAAAAATCCGGTTAACTTATTTGGATATCCCTGTTTTTGCGGAATTTGGCAAACTGAACAGGGTAGCTATAAGTGGATTTTTTAGATTGGGGTTGAAAGCATCGGTGCTTGTTTCAAAAAAATTAAACTATGAAGGCTCTTATACGGCTATCGGTCAATACAATCAGTGGGGCGTTCCTTTAAGCAATGTAGATGTTTTAGGTT
>JGI24695J34938_10000688_pt1 | contig 31893 bp, 26 predicted proteins | sample TergutCo191P3_FD_34938 | JGI IMG/M metagenome (IMG submission 34938)
ACGGCATCTGTTCATGGCGTTTAACAACCATAAATTTTCCGATGGGAATTTGCGCATCACGCAGAAGGCGCTTCATCACATCCTTGTCCATGCCGGCAGCGGAGCCGAGTACATCCGCTCCTACAAAAGGAATATCCGCTAATTTCAGCAAACCCTGAATAGTGCCGTCCTCGCCGAACGGTCCGTGTAAAACAGGGAATATAACGTCAAATTGCGATACGATATCCATCTGCCATTGCCCGGATTTTTCAATTTTTATCATAGCAGGATCGAACAGCGATCTGTCAATCGCGTCAAAAATATTTTTAGCAGATAACAGAGAGATTTCATGCTCCGCGGATTTGCCGCCGTAAAGTATGCCGACTTTCTTCATTTATATTTCTCCATAAATTACATTTAACGTCCCGAAAGCTATCTCCCAATCAGCCGACGCCACGGGCTTATCGCCAGCCGGACAACAAAATAAAGCCACCCAAAGCCAAAACCCGCAAGGTGTGTAAGATGAGCGACGTTTCCTCCTCCTCCGGTAATAACAAAAAACAGCGAAAGAACGGTAAAGCCAAGCACCATAACCGGAGCGCGCAACGGAAGGATTCCCCAAATATACAAAATCGCGTCAGGAAAATAAACCGCGTACGCAAGCTGTACTGCGTATAACGCCCCGGAAGCTCCCATAAGCGCGACAACATAGCTGCCTGTTAAATAATACACGACAAAAGAAAAAATTCCCGCAAGAGCCCCTGTTACAAGATAATAAAGAATAAATTCCTTGCTTCCCATCCGCTCTTCAACCTGCTGCCCGAAAATAAAAAGCCCGAACATATTAAAAAAGACATGTCCAAAATTACCGTGAATAAACATATATGTTACAAATGTCCAAACCCAGCCGCTCATAACAGCCGCCGGTATCATCGAAAAATAAACAGTCATCCTGTATCTGATATTATCGCCGAAAAAATACATGATAATAAAAACAAGAATATTTATACCGATGAGCCACCAAACAAGATTGTAGTTTCTTCTGTTTCTGAACTGCCGTCTGATTATATTCATGATTAAAGGATAGAGATATTATAAAGAGAGGTCAACTGAGGTAAATTATAAATCATGCGGCATTAATCCTGTATGTTTTGCTACTCTGGCAAGCATTTTAGGACCTATTTCATCACTTTCATGAAAAGCAAAAACATAATCAGGATAACCTGATCTTTCCAATGTTTTATGCGATCCATCCTGTCTTTTTACAGACCATCCAATTTTTAACAATATAGCTAAAAGACGTTTTGCTTTAATTGATCGCCACTGACTCATAATGATTTGCAAACTCTATATAATTTATTCCGGGAATTGAAACTTCATTTTCCATTCGTTCCGCCAAAACCCTTAAAGCTAAAGCTTTTGCTTTCGCTCCTGCTTGTAACGGTGTTACACCATATGCAAGCACACCGGGAATTTCAGGAATTTCAGCAATCCAACGCCCGTCTTCTTCCTGCTCAAACTCAATATCAAAATTCATAAATGCCTCAATTAATAATATAAAATAAAAAATGTTTACACAAGGTGAAAAGATGAATAAAAAATATTTACAATCTTCCGGTACTCCTCAATTGTCTCCGCGTGAACCGCTTTGTCACGCAGAGCGGCTCCGCCGGGGATGCCTTTTGTGTAAGCGCAGAACTGTTTGCGCATTTCAAGGCAGGCTGACCGCTCGCCGATATCCGCGGAAAGCATTTCAAGGTGGCGGAGCGCTGTGTCTATCCGTTTTGAAAACGGAACCGGCTCCCATCCGCCGTTTTTCAAAAGCGAAAGAGACGCGGAAAAAATAAATGGATTACCCATCGCCCCTCTTGCGAACATTACCGCGGCGCAGCAGGTTTCTGTCAGCATTTGACGCGCGTCTTCCGGCGTGTAAAGATCGCCCGATCCTGTGACAGGGACAGAAACACGCGTAACTAAATCTGTTATGTGCAGCCAGTCGCTCTTTCCGCCGTAACCCTGCGCCCGTGTGCGCGGATGCAGGCTTATCATCTGCGCTCCGGCTTCAACAGCGATACGCGCGCACTCGGCGTAATTGAGCGAAGCGCTGTCCCATCCTGAACGGATTTTAACGGTGACAGGAATTCCGCCCAAACTTTCGCATGAAGCGCGGACAGCGGCTTCCACGATGCGCCCAAGATTAGCAGGATTACGCATCAGCGCCGAACCTGCGCCGTTTTTTACCACCTTTGGAACAGGGCAGCCGCAGTTAATATCAAGCGCGTCAGGCTTAAGCGGAGCAAGAAGGGACGCGGCTTTATAAATCGACTCACTCTCTCCGCCGAAGAGCTGTATGGCGTAATATTTTTCATTCTCTCCGTGCCTGACTAAGTTAGCAGAAGAAATGTTGGAGGAGAGACCATTAGCATCCAATCCATAACGCGCAAAGTTACGGTACAGCGCTTCGGCGGAGACTAACTCTGTAAATGAAAAGCAAGCGCCTTCCTCTGCGCAAGTGGAGCGGAAGGCGCGGTCTGTGTAACCTGCGACAGGCGCAAGAAAGAGATTGCCGGGCAGTTCAAGAGAGCCGATTTTTACAGGATGATATAGATTTTCCAAAAAATAATCCTTTTACATTTTATCATTAACTGGACATCTTATAGCGGCGGATAGATGGACAAAAATGTTTAGTAATAATTTAGATATAATGTATACTATCGGTTACTAATACAACAGAACACTAATCATCACGCAGACCAAAAAAATTATTAGCGTTATCCCAAAGCTGAGAGGCAAGCGCTTCTTCATCCATCTGAAGCCTCTCTGACATATAACGCGCTGTAAGCGGCAGATACTTTGGCATATTACGCTTGCCGCGGTAATCGGCGGGAACCATAAAAGGCGCCTCGGATTCGATCAATATGCGGTCTACAGGCAGAACATCTATCGTTTCATGCAGATTTTTAGCGTTTTTGTATGTTAAGTTTCCGGCGAAGGAAAAGTACAGGTTCAATTCCAGAGCTTTTTCGGCGTAAGCGGCGTCTTCGGAATAGCAGTGAAGCACTCCGCCCCTAGGAGGCAGGCGGTCGCGGAGAATTTCAAGCACATCATGACCGGCATCGCGGTTGTGAATGATAACAGGCAGATTGAGTTTTGCCGCTAAATCAAGCTGGGTGATAAAAAGCTCAATCTGAGACTTTTTATCTCCGAATTTACGGTAATAATCAAGACCTATTTCGCCTATAGCAACAACACGCTGATATTGAACGCTCTGCTCAATATTTTGAAACCAGTCCTTGCCGGGGTTTTGTACCTCGGAAGGACTTACCCCAATTGCATGGTAAACATTTGACGCGGATTTAAGGTTTTCGTAAACCTGACCGAAATCATGAAGACTGTTACAAATTGAAACAATCCGGTTCACAGAAGCCTGACGGGCTTCCTGAATAACAATCAGCTGCTCAATGGGGTCATCAACAATTAGCCCCAAATGGGCATGAGTATCAAAATACTGCATAGCTTTATCCAAAAGGTAAGATATTTGGTATTTACCAAACTGGTATCTTATAATTTTAACACCGTGAGGTTATTCGGTCAATATTTATTTTTAAAAAGGTGACAGTCACCTTGGTGACAGTCACCCATACCATGTATAGCGCTGTATGCAAAGACCTACGCTATAGGTAGCGTAGGTGACTGACACCTATTCTTCCCAGCGGGAAGGTTCTTCTGCGTCTCTGTCTATTCGGGCAAAAATACCCGGTTTGTAAGCGGTGGCGGAGCGCATGGCGTTGGTCGCGTTTAAGTAGCCGAGGTTGATACCCGGAGCGCCGGGGCTGTCATAGAGGTGCATCCGCACCATTGATTTAGGATCACGGGTGATAGCGTCCCATGCGCGGGCGGATTCAGCATACAACACCATTGCTTTGGAACGGTAATCACGGCTGCCGGTCTGCTCGGCGAGGGCTTCATTAACAACGCCGGCGTTATTCCGCGCCATCATCAAACGTTCGCCAAGTTCGAGATACTGCGGGTTGTCGTTGGGCTGACGAACTGTCAGCCTGACCCGCTGGTTCTCCAGAGTATCGAGAAGGCGGTTGAAGTAGCCTTCTGACGCGAAATAGTCGCCCCGCTGATACGCCGCGTTGCCGAGAGCGTATAACATCCGCCTGTTGAGAGGCATCTCCGCTGAAGCTTTGAAAAGATAATTCAGAGAATTGCCCCAGTCTTCAAGCTGGTAATAGGCTGCGCCCATCCTGTATTGCATTGCAGGCGGAGCATACCCGTATCCTTCGGCGCGATGGTAATCAGCCAGCGCGTTGGAAGCAGCCTGCCTGTCGCTTGTTTTTACATAAAATTCGAGGTCGCCTTTCGCGCTGTAAAGCTGACCTAATTGAGGCGAAGCGGGTATTAAATTTCTGGATAGATAATCTTCAAATAAATCAATTCCTTTTACAAGCTGTTCTTCCGCGGGAAAGAATTCCCTGTTATTTGTAAGCAGTTCCGCGTACCTGTAATGAGTGTCAACGCGGTAAAGCCTTCTGCGCACAGACTCGCTTTTCGCCAGATTAAACGCGCGGATGGCGTTTTCAAGAGTCAGCCTCTCTTCATAAGTGTTGCTGAGATTTTTATGATAACGCGCTAAATGATAGTGCCCCTCTGGCAGGTATGGATCTAATTTGATTGCCTGTAAAAGCATCGTCCTTACGCTTTCTATGCTTTCCACATACGGATTCGGAACGCCTTTCGGTTTTTCAAGCTGCTTATCCAAAAGATAGCCGCCGAGATCTGCCAGAGATTCCGCCGAAAGCTTGCGTTTAACGTCATTTTCAAACCAGACCCGTAATTTAAGAACTTCAAGCAGATTATCAGTCCTGATAAAATATTTTAACATCCGCTCGACAACAGGAACCTGCCAGCCGTAAATTTCCAGCAGTCTGGCAAAGTGGTAACGCGCGTCATCATATTTATCAAAGAATTTTGAAGGATCGGAATCCCCCCACTCAAGAAAATTATCTCCTGCCGCAAGATGCCCTTCAAAATCATCAGGAGCGTAATCAAGAAGCTCCCGCTGTAAGAGTCTGTTTGCCTTGTCGTAATTAAAACAATAATAAGTCTGCATAAAAGCGTAATCCAAAACGCCTTTTTTATCCCTTGGATAATATCTTAAAAGCTCATCGTACTTTCCTTCCGCAAGCGGGAAACGCCGCTGATCGCGGAATGCTTCAGCGTAAGCGTAAAACCATTTTTTAACTCTATGCAGAGAAAACGCCTGATGAAAAAGATCGTTTGCTCTTTGATATTCGCCGGCGGCAATTCTTTCATAACCGCGTTTATAAAGCGAATCCGCTTTAACAGGAATATAAACAAATTTATAACTGAGATAAACAACTGATCCTGCAAGAGCCGCGATAACAGCGAACATCTTAAGCACGGGAAGAAAGTTATGAACAAAAATATACGCGAAACTCGCCTGTTCGGCTTCGAACGCGGCGCCTGTTCCTTTTTCAAAACTTTTCGGTATTGTAACCGGTTTTCCGGTTATTAACTCGACATGAGCCGCGGTTTCTTTTACAGGAGCTTCGTTAATTAAAAGATTAATTAATTTTGATAATTGCTGAGGAAGAATTACCTGCTCCGCGATTATTTCTTCGCAGATTATTCTTAAATTTAACGGATAATTAGCAAGCGTTCTTAATAGACTGTCCACATCTCTTTGAGCAAGCGAAATTTCCTCAACATCGCTTATATCAGGAGTTTCTTCTGTTTTCTTTTTCTTGCGTCCGAACAGGCCTTTTTTCTCCGGAACAGGAATTGACGTATCAGTTTTTTTATCAAATATTTCATCAAGCCCTGGAATATGGAATTCGTCTTCAAAACCTTCCGCGCCGGATGATTCGGGAATATCTCCTAAATCAATTGACTCAGAAGAAAAGTCCGAACCTAAATCCATTCCCGGCATACTTGTACTGTCAGCGTCCTGCGGTAAATCAGAGGTTCCGGTGTCTGAAAAATCCATACCTGATAACGCGTCGTTAAAATCACCTAACGAAGAGTCATCAGCGGGCAGATCAAAATCAGGCAGTGCGCTGTCAAAATCTCCGCCGGAAGAATCGCCTCCGCCAAAGCTGTCATCGCCTGCAGGCAGATCAAAATCGGGCAGTGCGCTGTCAAAATCTCCGCTGGAAAAATCGCCTCCGCCAAAGCTGTCATCGCCTGCAGGCAGATCAAAATCGGGCAATGCGCTGTCAAAATCTCCGCCGGAAGAATCGCCGCCAAAGCTGTCATCGCCGGAAGGCAGATCAAAATCAGGCAGCGCACTGTCAAAATCTCCGCCGAAAGAATCGCCGCCAAAGCTGTCATCGCCTGAAGGCAGATCAAAATCAGGCGACTCGCCTCCCAGATCGATGCTTTTATCTTCCTCAGCCGGAGTAATACCCGCGCTGCTGAGATCTTTTTCAGGAATTGAATCTGTTTCAAAATCTTCAATATCGGAATTATCAGAAAAATTGTTATCTGACAGATCGCCGTTTCTGTTCTCTCCGCCTAAATCAATAGATTCTTCCATGTCATCATCAAGATCATCATCAGACGGAAATTCCCCGGATTGATAATCCGATGGGAACTCAGGTAAAGATTCTCCGCTGTCTGTTTCCGGCAAACCAAGTGAAGATAAAAAATCATCAGACGGAAGATCATCATTTGAAACGTCATCTGAGAAAGAATCGCCGGCGGGAAAATCTGAGGAAGCTGTTTCCGCGTCATCAGAAAATCCTGACAGCAAATCCTCGGGGAAGTTACCGTCATCAAAAGCCGATGCGTCCGATTGATCGTCACCTAACGGAGAAGGAACGCCGCCTGAATTATCATTAAATGATGATGCATCGGCTCCCGATGTATCATCATCTTCCGCGGCAGGAGGTTCAGTTTGAGCATCGGGGGATGTAAGACCCTTGAGAAAATCATCCATACCGGAGGAATCTTCTGAAGCGGTATCCGAATCCAATCCCAAACCGCTGAGAAAATCATCATTGGCAGACGGATTTACATCGGGAACATCATTAATAAACGCGCTGAAATCAAAATCACCAGAACCCGCGCTGTCAGCCGGAACAGAAGCGCTTGAAGGAAACGGCTCTCTCGCGTTAGCCATGGAACGGGAATATTCAAAAGGCGGCGCTTCCGCCGCGGGGAGCTTAAAATCATCAAAGGGCAAATTTTTAGAAAGGACATCTTTTTTCTCGTTCGCGATGTCATTAAACGAGGTTTTAAACTCTTTGAGCGCATTTAACGATGGCATAAAACTCCGTTTTATGTTCGATATAGCCGCGCGGTAATGCAGCCGCGATACCCGCCAAAGGAGGGCTTCACTATTGTTATCATATTAAGATAATTATATATCGACCGATAATTGTAAAGAATGTATGAAAACGATTAGAATATTCGTTCTTATATTGATAATTACATCATTCTCTGCTTTATCCGCAGTAAATGCGGCTGATTGGGAATCTTATGAACTTGTAAACAAGTTATTATCGATGCGGTCGCCCGGCGCTCCCTTAATTCATGAAAATTTCGTGGTTTTTACCGCTGATTCAAGCATCAGAAGGATAGGAGCCGCCTTTTCCCACGAGAATTTCGCTGTTATTCACTGGTATAAGACGCTTTTAATCCCTCAAGACGCCTTAAATCCAATCCTTCTGCCAGGAGAGAAAATTCCAAGCCCGTACAAAGACTCAGGAATGCAGTTCTGCGTTTACGAGATTCCGGAAGATATTAGCGAACTAAAATACAGGCTTGTAATAAACGGACTGTGGACAATAGACCCCGCCAACCCTCTAAGCCGACGCGATCTTCAATCAGGTTTATCGTTATCAGTGCTGCGTATTCCCGCAAGACCTGAAAAGCCGCACCCCCTCAAAGGTCTGCCTGAAGGCTTACACTTTTTATTCAAAGGTCCGCCCGGCGAGCATGTAACAGTAGCGGGAAGTTTTAACAATTGGGATCCTTTCATGTACGAGCTGAAAGAAGGTCCCGCGGGCGTTTACAGTATTACCATTCCATTGCCGCCCGGTCTTTACCAATATGTCTTCTTTCATCGGGGAGAGCGCTATCTTGATCCCTACAACATGCGCCGTATTTTCGCCCGTGACGGAAGCACAGCGAATGAAATTGAGATTCAGTGAAGGAAGGACTTTCATCACAATACGCTGTTTCGCATAACATAGGCATTAGTCTAAGAAAAATTTATAACCCAAGAATATCTATCTAGATAAACCGCATCATGTCAGAAGAAAATAAAATAACCTGTAATTCATAATTTGGACGTGTACCATATGGACGCTCAAATAAACCTTACACTTTATTATCTATAACTTTAGTAATCAATATTTCTTCAATGTTTCTTCTTGTATCCAAAACAAATAAAATATACCCAATTTTATTATCATTATGAATTTTATAATATACTTTCCATGGATTAACAACGATTTCATATACATCACAAATTCCTATATCCATTAATTCCTGACATCGTTTTGTTCTTATTTTCTCATTTTTAATAGTTTCAATTTTGTTCATTATTTTTATATAAATATTGTTGGAAACACTTTCTCCAAAATTGTCCATATAGTATTCAAGTATTTCATTAAACGATGCAACACCGTCAGAAGTCCATACAATATCCCGCATTATTTTTTCCTGTTTAATGTTTTTTCAAATACCATTTTTGCGTAATTATGAGTTATAGTTTTTCCGTTTTTAATATCTTTTTCCGCGAAACTTAATAATTTTGCCAGATTTATCGCATTAATTGTTTTTTGATAACTATTTATATCAATAATGACGGCTTTTGCTTCTCCATTCTGGGTTATTACAACAGGAGATTTAGTATCTTCAACATATTTTACAATTTCTGTAGTATGCGCCTTTACATAAGAAATAGGTTTTAAATCCTGAGCTAAATTAACCATAAAACCTCCAAACACCGGATAATAAAAAAGTATATATTATATTTTATGTATAGTCAATATTTTGTACTAAATTTTGAACAAGTACCGCAGGCAGAAAATCAACGGACAATAGCGAATGAGTTAAACCTCGAATTCGCCATGTAAATTGGAAATATTATCTCCTCGGTAAAATCGTATAACAAAGCCTTGCAGTCGCGGAAGGACTCATTTGTACGCGGCTGTTATTTTCAACGGTGAGTCCGCGTGCTACACTGTCAGCGCTGAGAGAGCCGGTAAACTGACTTGGTATAAATGGCTGATCATACGCGCTGACAAGGATCATTTCTTCGCCGAAGGGGCCGTGCATACGATAACGGGTGTTATCCGGTATACGGCGGGTTTCTCCGGCGCGGATGAAATTGTTGTCTTTTGATGATACCGGGTAAATAACCTGAGTATTTCCGTTTACATCGACATGAATGATACGAAAATAACAATCACGCGCGGAATAAATACGCATGGTCATGTAATCACCGTCGTAATAAATGCCGTCCAATACATCGGGTGAGGCGGCTTCGCTGATTGCGATGTCGAAGGTGAGGCTGTCTGCGGAATGGGACGCATTTGATTGGCTTGCGCATGACATGATAACAAGCGCGGGAATGGCTTTAGCTATAACGTAAAAAAACAGAAATAATTTCAGGCTTCTTTTACAGTTTCTGTTATTCTTATTCCAAATTTTTCATCTATAACAACCGTTTCACCAACCGCTATTTTGACATTATTTGCGTAAAGGTCGATGGGTTCGCCCGCGAATTTATCTAATTCCAAAATTGTACCTTCGTCAAACGAAGATACTTCCCCAAGACTTTTTACTGTTCTTCCTAATTCCGCGATAATTTGAACTTTAATGTCTTTTAAGGTGCCGCTTGTTTCCAATACATTGTTTTTTTCGTCCATATAGTTTTTCTCCGATTTACATTCCTTTTTTAGAATGTTTATTTTTATATGACTGCTTTCCGTCCTGCCGCCGCAAACATTGCTGAATTCTCCGATACACACATTATCCATAAATAATTTTCCGGTATAAGGAGTTCTGCCTTCTATTAAAATAATATCTTTTTTATTCAATAAAACAGATAATTGATCGATTGTCATTTCTTTTCTTAAATATTCAGCTCTAATTGTTTTTTTCAGTCCGTTAAGATTTTTAATATCAACTTTTTGAGCATCGCTTTTTTTTGAATTAATTTTATGCAGATTATAAACTCCGTCAGCGCTTAATTTTCCTAAAATTGATTCGACTGTCAAATAAGGAACGCAAAGATTTATCATTCCTTCAACATCGCTGATCTTGAATTCGATCGTAACCAGAATAATCATTTCCGTAAGCGGAACAATTTGCACAAATTGAGGATTAGTTTTTATTTCTGTCAATTTTGGCTGCAAATTAATTAACGGCTGCCATGCCTCGCGCAAATTACCGATTATTTTTTGAATTACGCCTTCCATTAAAGATTTTTCAATATCAGTAAGTTCATGCTGAGTAGAATCTCCGGGACCGCCCAATATTCTATCCAGAATTGCGAATGTACATGCAGGATCGATTTCTAAAACAGCGTCTCCTGTTAAAGGATGCATATCAATAACCGCAAGAGTTGCCGGCGAGGGAATCGATCTTAAAAATTCATCATAGGTTAATTGATCTACCGAAGCGACATGGGCATGACACATAGCCCTGCATTTTGCGGAAGTATACGCTGTTATCAATCTCGCGAAATTTTCATGTACAATAGATATATTTCTAATTTGAGCCCTTGAAAATCTATCGGGACGCTTAAAGTCATACATCTTGATTTTTCTGGTATTGCCTGCAGGTCTGAACTCTTCAGGTTCAGCAGACCGTGAATTAATTGCGGTAAGCAATTGGTCTATTTCTTCTGATGATAATACTTCTGCCATATTTAATCCTTTATTACTTCAAATGCAGTCATTGTTCCTTTTGATTCAATATCATTTTCATCAAAATTTTCCTTGAGTATTCCTGTTATTGTTATTTGCGCGTCACGAACATCATCTAACCATATTTCATTTAACGATTTTAATATTTTTTTAACTTTTATTATTTTATCAAATTTTAATTTTTTATAAACTGTTTCTTTTTGAGATTTATCCGCTCCGAATAATGACACCGCCAAAGTATTATCATCGAGGTTTTCAAATATTTCTTTTTTGCTGTAGAGCAGAAGATAGGTCATACTCTCGTAAGGTAATTTCTGTTTTTCATTTGATGCCTGTTCGCCGGAAATTCCTCCGTCCACTAAAATATCATCTCCTGCTCTCGCGACAATTAATTCGCCTGTTTCTTCCAAATAACGGATGATAGAAACGATTTTTGACTGCGCTTCCTCGGCGTCAGATAATCGAATAGGACCCATATATTCCATATCTTCTTTCAACATTGACGCGGCTCGTTTTGACATATTTTTTAAAATTTTATCCTGAACTTTAACATCGGCGTTTTTAAGAGCTTTAGCAAGTTCCTGCGCGTCAACTTCACGCATCACTTTTTGAATAGCGCGATCATCAAACATAACAATATCTTCAAAGACAAACAACCTTTTTTTAATTTCTTCCGCTAATTCAGGATCTTCATCTTCCAATTTTTCGATGATTTGCTTTTCTGCAGCCCTGTCAAGAAGGTTTAATATTTCCACCATCGACCCAACGCCGCCTGAATAAGGCAATTTATCTTCATGTCCCATTCCTAATAATTTTTTTTCTATTGTCTTTTCTATTTCTCTGATTGTTTCAGTCTCAACCCTGTCCATTGTTGAAATCCTTCTCGCAATTTCAACTTGCATCTCATCCGGAAAATACTGCAGCAACAAAGCCGCCGTATTAACTTCTAAAAAAGATAAAACAACAGCGACTGTCTGCGGCATTTCCTGCTGCAGTGAATTAAGCACTTGAGCCGGATCGCACTTTTTAATAAAATCAAAAGGTTTTTGATTTGACAAATGCTTTTTATTAGATATTTCAATTAATTTACCGCAAAGAGCCGTATATAATTCTTTATCTATATCTTTAATATTTAATTTATTTTTTAATATATTTAACAGCACAGTGTCCGCATTGGAACAGGAACGGTTTATCGTATCTGATATTATAAAGTATAAAACTTCATTGTCATTATCACAGTAATCTTTTATTACAGCCAGCCCTTCCCCGCCGTAATAATCAGTAAAATCCTTTGTTAGTTTTGTTCTCAGACTTTCAATATTCATCATTGATCCTTTTTTACATTATAATAGAATATACTAAAATTTGCAAGGAATCGCGGATAACTTAATCAGGGTTAAAAGTTATAAAAAACTATTTAATCCCACAATCTCAGTTCCGCCCTGAATGCCGCCTGCCCGCTGTCTGTTTTTCTTCCTTCAAAAGCAAAAAAGTGATTTGCGCCGGAATCTTCAACCGGAATAGGCGCGGAAAAAATTTCGATAACTTCGCAGCTTCGAATTTCATTTAAGTAATTGATGTCAAAACGCATTTTTTCCGCTTTTTCCAAAAGCAGAGGATCAACCGCGTCTTCTATCCATTGAATGTAGCGGACATTGTTAACATGACCATTGTAATCAATATCTGTGTAGAGCGCTTTTTTTTCTGTTACTTTTTGCAAGTTGTTTCTCTCCGCAAGACCGGCAATTGCGCCCGCTTCAGGAACAGCAAGCGTCCCATGCGGAAGAGCTTCCAATCCTTCATTCGAAGGAAGAGTATCCATTACAGCTTGAGGTCTTAAAGGACGGCGTCTTTCAAGGTCAACGATTAACCATGCGCTGCTGGCTGAGACAACCGCGATATCATCCTTATCTTTAATTTGATAATCACGAATTGCGAAAAGTTTTTCAAACCCGCGGGGCCAGCTGCTGACGCTGACAACTTCGCGGTATTTTGGGCGGCTATTAATCTGTACAGTCATCCGCGAAAGAATCCAACCCTGTTTTGTCCGCGCCATGTCTTCACGGCCTACCAGCAGATTTTCCGCATGGCTTATAGCCGCTTCCTGAAAAAACTGAAAAACTGCGTTTAATGTCAATCTGTCGGATTGATCAATCGCGCCAAAACGTATTGGGAGAGTTTCCTGCCATACATTAACAATTCCATTCTCTTTCGGATTTGCCGGATCACAATTCATATACTCACCTTAATTTTTCTTTTATTATACTTTATATTACTATATATTTATCATTCTCTGCAATGGTATAGAAATATCAACTGCGTAAAGACATCTTCCGGAGTCATTGAATATAACCCGCTGTTTTGATAAGATAAAATGATGGCGGAAAAACCGAAAAATATAATTGATTGCGGCCTTGATATCGGCTCAATGACGGTTAAATGTATTCTGCTTAACGAAGAAAACCGCGTTTTATGGAAAGAATACCGCAGGCACAACGGACATCAAAGAGACTGCGTTAGGGACTTTATTTCTCATATCAACGAAGAATTTCCTGACGCAAAACTGCGCATTGTGATGACGGGAAGCGGTTCGCGCGCCTTAAAAGATGTTTTAAATGCGCAATTTATACAGGAAGTAAACGCATTGACGCTTGCCGTGGAAACGCTGATTCCAGATGCAAATTCGGCAGTAGAGCTGGGCGGTCAGGACGCGAAAGTAATTCTGTGGAAAGGCGACAAAAATAACCGCCACACAGTAACATATATGAACGACAAATGCGCCGGCGGAACAGGTTCTACAATCGATAAAATTATGAGCAAAATCGGAATTTCGCAGGAAGACGCGGCAAAAGTTACTCTGGAAAAAAAACAAATTCATCATATTGCCGCGAAATGCGGAGTTTTTGCCGAGACCGATGTTGTCGGACTTTTAAAAGCGGGCGTTTCCAGAGAAGAAATATTTATCTCTTTATGTTCCGCGATTGTTAAGCAAAATATCGAAGTGCTTGTTCACGGAAATGTTTTAACAGATAAAGTTTTACTGCTTGGCGGACCTAATACATACATTCCCGTTCTGCGTGAATTATGGCGGGAGCAGATTGCCGAAACATGGAAGATTCACGGATTTTCACCTAACGAAAGCGATTTGCAGAAAGCGATTATACTTCCTGAAGATTCGCAGTATTTTGCGGCTATTGGCGCTGTTTATTTTGCCCGCGAAAATCATAGTTTGCATATATCAAATGTAGAAAAAAACTGGTACGAAAAAATTGCGGACAGGAACAGAAAATTTAACGGCGATATTAATAAAGGACTGATTGAAGACGAAAAAGAACTTGAAGATTTTAAAAAACAGTATTCTGTGCCCGAATTAGAAAACCGCAGCGTAAAAAATGAAAAAATTGAAAGCTATATCGGGATTGACGGCGGTTCAACAAGCACGAAGATCGCGATTATTGATACAAACGGCGGTTTAATCTATTCAGATTATGTGCTTTCAAACGGCAATCCGCTGGAAGATATAAAAGTATTATTTCAAAAAATCAAGGATTGGCAGAATGATCAAAACGCGGAAATAAAAATTCTCGGAACGGCAGTAACTGGCTACGCTTCGCATATTCTGAAGACTGCGCTTAACGCCGATATTTCTCTTGTGGAAACCATCGCTCATTTCCGCGCGGCTGTTGAATTATACGGCGATGTTGATGTGATTTGCGATGTCGGCGGACAGGATATAAAAGTTTTATTTATAAAAAATAAACGAGTCGCCGATTTCCGGCTGAATACGCAATGCTCGGCGGGAAACGGATATTTTCTGCATGCTATGGCGAATCAATTTAACGTACCGCTTGCTCAGTACGCGGAATACGCGTTTAAGGCGAGAGTCGCGCCGAAATTCAATTACGGCTGCGCGGTTTTTATGGAGCAGGACAGAGTAACTTTTCAGCAGGCGAATTGGAAAAAAGAAGAAATGATGTGCGGACTTGCGCAGGTTCTTCCGCTTAATATTTGGAATTTTGTCGTACAGGAAAGCAATCTGGCAAAGTTCGGAAAAAAATACGTGCTTCAGGGCGGGACGCAGAAAAACCTTGCCGCTGTAAAAGCGCAGGTTGATTTTATAAAACGAAAAGTGGAAAACGCAGAAATTTCCGTTCATAAATACGCTGGTATCGCGGGAGCAGTCGGCGCCGCGCTGGAAGCCAGAAGAAATATCAGGGATAAAACCGCATTTATCGGAATAAATGAAGCCGCAAATATTTCATTTAACACCAAAAATGACGAATCCACTGCCTGTAAAAAATGCAATATTCATTGCAAGCGGACTTTTATCGAAATAGAACACGCAGGCAGCTCCGGCAGGCAGAAAGTTTTATTTATTTCAGGTAACGGCTGCCATAACGGATCGTCAGAAGACAGCGAAGTTATAAAAGATAAACAGAAAATATTAAAAGAAATTTACGCAAAAAATCCTGATATTTCTGCAATTGCCGCGGAAGGCGCGTTCTCTCTTTATGAATTTGAAAAACTGCCGGAACACGGCGCAATAATCGGCAGGAATACTTTTTATCCCGAATCTTCGCACAGGCTTGTAACAAAAGATGAATGGAAAATGCCGTTTCAAAGAAGCGTTAAAGACTGCGCGGCAAAAGCGGCGCGCGCCAATTACACAATTGCGATTCCAAAACTGCTTAACATGTTTTATTTTGCGCCTCTTTTCACGGCATACTTTCAAACGCTCGGAATAAACGTAGTTTTTTCTGACTTTACAAACCAAAAACTGTGGGAAAACGGCAACAAATGGGGAGCAATCGATCCGTGTTTTCCGGCAAAAGTCGCTCCGGCACATATCTGGCAGCTTCTTAATATGCCTGACGTAAACGCAATATTTTTTCCTATTATCACAAACCTTGTTTCTGACGTTCAATGCACGATTGGCAACGCCGCCTGCGTAATTCAAATGGGAACGCCCGAAGTAGTCGAAGCGGTTTTTACAAAAGATAAAAATATTTTTAAGGAAAAAAATATCGAATTTTTTGATCCTTCGCTGAATATGGACAGATATGTCGAAGCATGCGATAAAATGTATGAATATTTCGCGGATAAACTACAGATAACACGCGATGAAAACGCATGGGCATTTAATAACGGAGTAATTGCGCTTAACAAATATTTATCAAAACAGCGGGAAATGTTCGCGGAAACGATGAATAATTTGATCGAAGAAGACCGCGTAGGCATCCTGCTTATCGGTCATCCGTATCATCACGATTTCGGGCTTAATCATAAAATCCCCGAAGAGTTCAGAAAATGCGGCTATCCGGTTTTTACAATCGAATCGATTCCCACGGACAGCGAATTTTTATCGCAATTATTTGAGAATGACAGCGAAGGAAGAAAAATCACCGACGTATGGTTTCGCAATTTTAACAGAAACACAAATCAAAAAGTTTGGGCGGCGAAAATCGCAGCGCGTCATCCTAATTTAGCGGCGGTTGATTTATCATCATTCAAATGCGGGCATGATGCTCCCACTTACAATTATGTTGATCAAATACTTGACGTTTCGGGAACGCCGCATTTTGTTTTTCATGACATCGATCAAAACAAGCCAAGCTCAACTTTTAAGATCAGAATAGAAACAGCGGATTATTTCCTGAAAGAATACGAAAAGGAATATTTAAGAGGAAAAAAATGATCAGAATAAATCCGCCTAAATATAAAAAAGATATTCAATGGGAAGGATTAAAAAGCCCTGTTTGGGATAAAAAAGACAAGAAAAAAGTTACAATGCTTTTTAATATGTTTGAAGAAAATAAATCATTTTTTTTACAAGCGTATTTTCACCGCATGGGCTACAAATACCGCGATTTGGGAAATCATACAAAAGATGATTTTCTGCTCGGCAGAGAATACGGAACGCGGATGCAGTGCAATCCCGTATATTTTACGCTTGGATCGTTTATTGATGAACTTATGCGGATTGAAAGAGAAGAAGGTTTAAGCAAGGAAGAAGTTGTTAAAAAATATGTTTTTCTCGCAGGCGGCGGACAATGCGGCCCATGCAGATACGGAATGTATCCTGAAGAATATATGAAAGTAACAAACGCGCTTGGATTTAAGGATTTCCGCGTTTTAATTTTTAATTCTGATATTGTTCAGGATCCGCCTATGCCGAAAAATTCCGCGTTTAAGTTTTCGGTGTATTTCAAAATTCATTTTGCTTTAACTTTTATATTAGCCGATTTAATTCATATCGCGGAATGCGCGGTTCGTCCGTACGCAAAAGACAAAGAAGCCGCAATGAAAATAATTTACGAATGCAGAAGCGATATATTAAAAGCTTTTAAGAGTCATTTTTATATTTTGAAATTACCTCTCGCGCTGTATAAAGCCGGCAGGAGAATCGGAAAAATAGAGCGCGTGCAGAAAAAGATACCGCTGATTTTTATCACCGGCGAAATTTTCGCGAATCTTGCCCACGGCGACGCGAATTACAACCTGCGAAGATTCATCGCGGACGAAGGCTGCGAAGCGCTTCCCGGAATGTTCACTCCCCGCGGAATCTATGAAGGCTGGAGCAAAAATTACAGATATTACGCGCACTTAAAGTACGCAAGCGATGATAAAAAAAAGAAATTCTGCGAAAAATATATAAAGAGACAGAATTTCTCAAACAATTTTATTAAAGGCGTATGGAAATTTCTCAACTTTTTTTACAATCAAAAACAATTCGGCGGAAAAGGCGAAATTTATGATTTGGATAAATTATCAAAACTGGGACATGATCATTATCACACATCAATTTTCGGCGGCGAAGGAAATTTAGAAATTGCCGAAGCGATTCATTATCATGATAAAATTGACGGATTTATTTCCGTAAAGCCGTTCGGATGCATGCCCTCAAGCGGCGTTTCTGACGGCGTTCAAAGTAAAATTATGACAATGTACCCTAACTTGAATTTTTTGTCAATTGAAACATCTGGCGATAACGAGGTTAATATACTTTCCCGCGTCAGTATGATGCTGTTTAAAGCGAAACAGAAATTACATAAATAACCACATTGACAATAATTCGCAAACAATTTATCATAAATCTATGGCTGGAAATGATAATCAAGGGGGCATGGATCCCGAACTTGCCGCTTTACTTGGAACAGCGGGCAATGACGGCGGCAGCATTCTTCCCGACTTAAACGATATATTCGGCGGCAAAGACAGTGTAAGCGCTACAGGTTCAGATGTTGATTTGGGAGCCTCAGGGTTTCCGCCGGTAACAAAGCGCCTTGAAGAAAAAGGTCATGAATTTTTTAATGATCCGGGTTATTATAAAAACGCCCTGTCAAACGAGGGTGATATTGCCCAGAGAGTGCATACCATTCTGCAAAAGTACCTTACCGCAAAGGATCCGAAGGATCGCAGCGTTTTCCGTCAGCAGTTTGTCTCGCCGTATTGGGAATTCCTGTTAAATGTAGCGCGGAAATCAACAGGAAAAATCGCTCCCTGTAAAAAATTTCTGCTTCGTTTCGGACTTTTACATCCGACTTTTTTAAAAACCGAAACAAGAGAATTTTTCAGCAAAATAGTAGTAGAGAATGATTATGATCAGCCTGTTTACTACATGGACGAATGGATTCTGGCTGTAGGAACCAGCAAAATGCGCCCGTCAACCACTGACGAGGTGAAAGTATCAAAACAAAATACTTCGTCAAAACTGAATCAATTACTGGAAAAAGCGCAGGGCAAACTTGACGGCGCGAGAGTTATGTTAAAACAAAAAGACAAAGAACGAAATGATATAGAAAGAATCCTCCGCGACAGAGTCGAAATGCTTTACGAACGCATACCGTTACGCGAATTAACTGACGTTTCCGACTGCCTGCAGGAAAGGCAGAAAGCCGCAATCAATGAAATTCAAAATCTGTTAAAAGATTTAATGAAAAACGATCATGATCTGGAAGTCAGCATCAAAGACTATATCAACGCGGAAGCGGATGTTCATTCATTGATGGAAAAAATCGAAGCGGAAGGCGGCGCTGTCACTGTCGATATCGGCGCGTTGGATACGGAATTTGACACCATCCGCCAAATGGCAAAAATGACCGTAGGCCGTCAGGGGAATCATTTTCCTGTTTTAACAAGCGAATATTTTCATTGCGGTCCGAACGAAGTCGCTACCCGCGAAAATGTTTTAACATTACTTGCAAGAATTGAAGGCATAGACGCGGAAGCGTTCTGCCGTGTTCATAAAAGCAAACTAAACCGCATAGCTCCGTATGTTTTGTTAATACCGACATACGGAGACACCGGCTTTTGCTGGGAACCTTTTGATCGTTTCAACCGCGCGACAAGCCGCGGACGTATTATTATTCCAATGTATCCCAGAAGTTTATATTACGCGGTGCTTACCGCTGTTGCGGATCTCCGCTGGCAGGTAGCAAAAGAAAAAGCGTCATTCTATTGGATGGAAGAAGGTCTAACGGGTCACTATTACCAATGGTTTCAGGCAAATAAATTAAAAGGCGATATAAAAGAATATTTTATCCGTGATTACATTCTGTGGATGACTAAAGAAGCGGAAGGCATACAAAAACTTGAAAAAGATGTGCGCGGAACTTTCTGGCGCTATATGCCGTTTACAAGAGAAGTAAAAGAAAAACTTAAAACGCGCAGCTTTATTTATCAGGAACTGTATCAGCGCGATATTAACCGCACAATGTCAGACGGATATTAATTTAACATTTTTTATTCTGCCGGCGCATCAGGCAATTTGTCAGGATTTATTATTGCGTGAAACGCCGCTTTCGGTTTGAGATTTCTGTCAAAGAGACACGGATTTCCGGAAGAAAGCCAGCTGTTTCGATCATCCATTCCCCACATTGTTACGCGGGAAATATTTTCTGCTCTCGATTTGTACAAACTAAAAAGTTCGGCGTACAGTTTCGCCTGCGCCTGCGCGTCATCAGGAGTCATTACGCTGTCTCTTCCTGCGGCTTCTTTGTAATCTGTCATTCTTATATCTAATTCGCTTACCGCGGTTTTAATTCCAAGGCTTATAAACAAATCCAGCGACAAACGAACATAATAAACATTAAACCAGCCGGCAGCCTGATAATGCGACTGCAAGCCGATTCCTTCAATCAGGTTTCTGCTGCCGCCTGTTTCTTCTTTGTACCGCGCATTGATATCAATTATCATATTAGCGGCAGCCCTGGCTTTATTTTGATTATCCATGCTGTAATCATTGTAATAAAGGATGACATCAGAATCGGCTGCACGCGCCGCGCGGAACGCGATTTCGATATAATCCGCGCCAAGTGCGCCGTACCATGAGCTTGCGCCGTAATTATTTTTATCCGTGCGCAGACAGGTTTTCCAATCTGTAGTATCTTTAACGCCGCTGAGATCATCTCTGAACGCTTCGTTTACAACGTCCCATACAAAAATTCTTCCCTTAAAATGCGTCATAACATCCGTAATATATTTTTCCAGATTGTTTTTTACTTCTTCTCCCGTTCCCTGCGTCATCCATGCCGGCGTTTGCCTGTGCCAGACAAGAACATGACCGATAACTTTAAAACCGTTTGCCAGCGCCTTATCTGTCATCTTGTCCGCTTCTTTCCATTTGTATTCGCCGCCTTTTGTGTTAGGTGCAAGATAATCAGGTTTCAGATTGTTCCCCGGCGTAACAACGGAAAAATGGCGTTTCAAAAGAGAGAAATACGGATCGTCGATATAAAGCGAATCAATTATATTACCTATTGGAAAGTAAGAACTGTAAGCGTCTTTTAAGCCGCGGTTTCCGCAGGAAACCAGCATTGAGCAGATTATACAAACCGCAGAATTAAGCATAATAATTTGATTAACAGATTTCCTAGTAATATTTTTTCCTGTTTACAATATTTCTTTTAAGATATTAAACACTTCTTCTTCAGACACAGTCCACGCTGAGTTCGCCGTAAATTCTAAACCTCGCGCGGCGGCGGCGGCGGCTGTCATTCTGTCAAGAGGGATGCTGTATTCTTTCAAACTAACAGGTACGTTAAGAGCTGCCATGCTGCGGCTGACAGCGTCAACAGCGGCGTTTGCGGTTTCCGCCACAGCTGCGGCTTTTTGCGCTCCGAGGAGGGAAGCAAGACGCGCTATTTTTTCGGGACGCGCCCCTGTGAGACGCTGCGTAATAACAGGGAATAACGCGGCGGAACAGACCGGCTTTTCAATAGGAGCGCGGGCGGCGATGGCTTCAGATAACGCTGAGCCGATTCCCGGCGAACTTACGGAAGACCCGAAAGACGCGAGAAAAACCGCCTGAGCGAACATATCCGCATTATTGCCGTCTGCGCCGTTTTTTAATTGTTTCGCAAAAAGAGTTAACGCCCTTTCCAGCAATGAGTCGGAAAGAAAGTTCGCTCTTGTTGAACAATACGCCTCTATTGCCGCAAGAAATCCGTCAAAAATAAAAGCTTTTGATAACGCGCTGTTATCCGAAACAAACTTAAACAAACTGCTGTCTATTATAACCGCGGAAAGAAGATGCCCCGGAGACTGAATTAATTTTATCAATCTGCTGCGCGGATCCGCAGCGATAAAAAATTCGGTAAAAGAAAACGCGTCAGTGCCCTCTGTGGGAATCGAAATAAGAGGCAGAAATTTACTTTGAAAAACACGTCCGTCCAGCAGTTCAAAAGAAGAAATTCTCATCGGAGCCATGAGCGCCGCCATACGCGCGATAAGCTGCGCCTTTCGCCCGCCGAAACCGATGATCGCGTCACAATGAGCGGCGCGCGCAAGCTCAACAATATTATCCGCCGTATCAAGGGCGGAATTTTTTTCTATTCCGTCAAATACAATCGCTTCCAATCTTGAATCTTCCAGAATTTCTTTTAAGCGGTTTACAGTCCGCGGATCCAAATCATGATCTGCGGCAACCATTATCCTCGATCCATGCCGCGAAGCCGCAGTTCCCGCCATGCTTAAAGTATCCGCGCCGATAATTATTTCAGGATCAAACTTAAATAAAATATCCATTTATCACCTTATAAAACGCCGGATAAATTTCCGGCAAAAAAAAATGCAAAAAAAAACCTAACCGCTAATTTACAGCGGTCAGGCGCATTTAATACTTATTAAAACTTATGCGCACAATTTACGCATTCTGCAATAAAGTTCCCCGCGCATTACGCAAACCAGGCATTCAGAATATTGTCCGCTGTTGCCTTGATAACTCTGTCGTTTATGTACGAAGGATCATCAAGCTGCTGTCTGAGTTGAACAATCCTGGCCTCATCTAACTCGGGGGCGGCTTTAATAAGTTCCAAAACCTGATACCTTTCCGCCTTTGCCATTGCATCCGCAGAAAGATTAATTGTATCAGTTTTTTCGTTCCCTCCCGCTCGTTCACTCCTGCCGGTTCTTTTGCCCGGAGAAATGGGTTCTACGTGACCTATCCTGTCTACTGTCATAATCTTACCCTACCTATACCCTATTATCGGCAAACCCTTACAATAAGTTTACTAACTTTTTTATTTTATTACCAGAGATATACACAGAAAATTCACCAATTTGTTCTATTTTTTTCGTTAAAATATCAAGAATTTCAGCCGCCGTACCGCGCAGATACTCCTCATGAATTTTGGTCATTTCCCTTCCAAGGCAAATATACCGCTCACTGTCAATTTCGGCAATGTCTCCCAACAGCTTGAGAATCCTAAAAGGCGATTCATAAATGATACAAGCCGCATCCATCGCCATAAGCTCCTTGAGACGGCTCCTTCTGCGCCCCGGTTTGGGAGACAAAAACCCCTCAAAGATGACAGTTTTATCCTTTCCCCCTGCCACACTCAAAAGAGCGGCAAACGCAGAAGGACCGGGAATAGGTAAAACATCATGTCCTGCCTGAACAGCCGCCCTTATAAGCGCAGCGCCCGGATCGCTAAGCGCCGGAGTGCCGGCATCGCTCGCGTAAGCCGCAGTCTGCCCCTGATTTAACGCGTCAATCACTTTCTCAGCGGCAAATTCCTCATTCTGCGAACGGCAGGAAATCATTTTTACTCGAATTCCCAGATGTGTAAGAAGCTTCAAAGTGCGCCGCGTATCCTCGCAAGCCACAAGATCAACGCTTTTTAAGATTTCAACGGCGCGGAAACTAATATCTCCCAGATTTCCGATTGGAGTAGCGATTATATAGAGGGTTGCCATTGATGAATTATATAATAAAAAAAGAGGGCAGTCACGCGCCTTTACTGCTGAAGAAAAAAATGATATACTGTAAAAAAACAATAAAGGCAGGTAAAAAATGATTATATTAACATTGAATTGCGGATCTTCATCGGCAAAATATCAGGTTTATGACTGGGAAAATAAAGATGTCCTTGCTGTGGGCATTGTGGAAAAAGTAACCATCGGCGGCTCCTTCATCACACATAAAGCGAAAGGAAAAGAGGAAATAACTTTTGAGCACAACTGTCCAACTCACACTGACGCGATTGACCTTATCATAAAAACTTTAACAAGCAAAGAAAACGGCGTAATCAGCGATATGTCGGTAATCAAGGCAGTCGGACACCGTGTTGTGCACGGCGGCGATAAATTTACAAAGTCGGTAATTGTAGATAAGGCGGCGATGGAAGCGTTTACAGCGATGCAGGATTTAAGCCCTCTTCATAACCCGGCTAACATCATGGGAATTGAGGCGGCGAAAAAAGTTCTGCCTAACGTGCCGCACTGCGCCACAATGGATACAGCATGGCATCAAACTATGCCTCCTGAAAATTACCTGTACGCGGTCCCGGCGGAATGGTACGAAAAATATCAGGTGCGCCGTTACGGATTTCACGGAACGAGTTTTCTCTACACCACAAAACGCGCCGCTGTGCTTTTAGGAAAAGATCCTCTAAAAACAAATCTGATCATCTGCCACCTTGGAAACGGCGCGTCAATTAACGCGGTTAAAGACGGGTGTTCTTTTGATACATCGATGGGCATCACTCCGCTGGAAGGGCTTGTTATGGGGACGCGCTCCGGCGATATTGATCCGTCTCTGCCTTTTTACATTATGCGCAAAACAGGAATGTCGGCGGCGGATGTTGAAAACGTTCTGAATAAAAAAGCCGGTCTTCTCGGCATGACCGGAAAATTTACGGACAGGCGCGATATTCAGGCGGCAGCCGTCAGCGGCGACGCGCTGGCGTTACGCGCTCAGCTTATCGAAGCGCACCACGTAAAAAAATACATCGGCGGTTATCAGGCAATTCTGGGCAGAGTTGACGCTCTTGTTTTTACCGCCGGTGTCGGCGAGTTTGCATGGTTTATGAGGGAAAAATATCTTGACGGACTTGATGAAGTCGGCTTTGCGTTTGATCCGAAGAAAAATAAAACGGCGTGCACAAGAAACGCGGAAACGATAATCAGCAAGCCTGAATCAAAAATACCGATTTACATCATCCCCACCGATGAAGAGCTGGTAATGACCGAAGACGCTTACGCTTTGATGAAAGGAACTTATGACACTCATACGCATTTTAACTATTCTTTCCAGAGCAAAGACTATATTAACAAAGGAAGAGCCGAAGGGCTTATTAATGATTTAAAGAAGAATCCGGATTTAGAAGGGATTTTAGCAAAACCGAAATAAGCGGTTAGCCTTTCTAACGGAAAGAAAAACAAGGAATACATTTGAAAACTACAGAACTACTCTGCATCGGCAATCCGATTGTTGATGTGTTTATAAATATTAATAACAATCTCGCTATGAAATACGGCATTAAAAATCCTGTACAGCATATTGATTATGAGCAGGCGGAAGCAATTCTCCGCGATCCTTCGATTGATTTTTCAAAGGTTGTTAAAAGTTCCGGCGGAGGAGCGGCAAATGCCGCGAAAATTGCCTCCATGCTTGGAATGAACGCCGCCTTTACAGGCTGTATCGGACAGGATGATCATGCCGCAATCTTCGAGGAGCAGATAACATCCGCGGGAGTTTCCGCCATGCTTGTTAAATCCAGCGAAAAAACCGGGCTTTGTTTCGTGTGCAATGTTGACGAGGAACCCGTTTCTCAAAGAGAACCCGTTTCCCATAGGGAAATCGTTTCTCAAAGAGAACCCGTTTCCCATAGGGAAATCGTTTCTCAAAGAGAAATCGTTTCCCAAAGGGAAACGCGGTTTGCGGCAAGTCCCGGCGCGGCTCTGGAACTGACGGAAGCTCATATCAGCGAGGAGATGATAAGCGGCGCGGAAGTGATTGTGCTTGACGGATATATTCTCGACCGCCGTTCTCTGGTGCAGCATGTTCTGCTGCTCGCGAGCCGCCGCGGAATTCCGGTTGCGCTGGATGTTGCGTCAATTATACAGGTAAAAAACAAGGCGGAAGAAATCCTGGCATACAGCCGCCAGTTTCCGCTTATTATTTTTATGAACGCGGATGAGACCCTCGCTTTTTACAACACAATCAGAAGAAGCTGCGATGAATATACCGCGCTTTCAGAGAAAGAGAAAGAAGCGATAATACTCCGCGATGTCAGCTCCATGCTGAAAATAATAACAGAGGGCGAATTGTTTCCGATTGTTGTTGTAAAATTGGGCGGGCGCGGCGCTGTCGTTTTCGCGGGCGGCAATGTGTATCATGAAGAAACTTTTAAAATTATTCCCCGTAACACAGTCGGAGCGGGAGACGCTTTCTGCGCGGCATTCATTGCCGCTTGGATACGAAGCAAATCTCTTTCCGAATGCGCGTCTCTTGGAAACAAAGTAGCGCGTGAAATTCTTGAAGTGCCGGGAACATTAATTAAAAACGGAAAACTAAAATCGTTTGCAAAGATTCTGCAAAAATAGCCCCACGCAGCTAAAGCTGCACGGCTAAAGCCACGCTGCTAAAGCCATGCTGCTAAGCAGCACAGCTAGCCGTACAACTACCAGCCGATCTTAAAACCAAGATTTATATCCGCGCCTTTAACTGTCCAGCTGCCAATAAAATCCGGCGAGCGGAGAGCGGCGCCGATATTAAACTGAAAGGCTCTGAAATTAAATCCTAAATCGAGGCTGTTTCTCCATGCGCGGTCATCATAACTAATTCCGGCTGTTACAATAAATAAATTCGCTAAGCTCAAACGGGCTGTTAAACCGGCTTCTACAGCAGCAGCCTTAAAAAACAGCGTGTTAACGGAAAAACCGATAACAGGCGTTACTGTAAACACCCGGCTTCCTGAAAACGGACGCCAATTTGCCCAAATAAGCATCTTAAAAGCGCGGCGTACAGATTCATCGCCGTCATCTCTATAATTAATATAACGCTCAGAATCAACATCGCCTTTTAATATTTCGCTGAGTTCTCCGGTTCCCTGCTGAGTAAAACTAAATTTTCCCGTTACCGCAATGTATTCTTTCATTTTAGAAGGAACAACCGGAATATTAATAAAATCCAGTCCTACGTCAAAATCTAAAATTGGAAATCTTTTATTAAGCCCGATTGCTTCGGAAAGAGGATATTCTACTCCGGCGCTTAAATCAAAACCGGGTTTAGCACTTAAATCAAAATCAGGAAATGTTTCCATAGATGTCGCGGTATATACGCGGAAATCATAACCTGCTTCCAGCTTTGCGGCTCCGTCAGAAGTATATTTGTAATAGATTTTATCATTAACAGGCACGACATACGCAAGAGGATAAAAAAGAGAAGGCTTAATTTTAACTTTAAATTTCTTTATATGAAAAAATGAATCGGCTCCTAAATAGGCAAAAACGGACGCATTTAAGTCTGACTGCGCGTTATCCGCGTAATTTAAGGCGAATATATCTCTGTGTATACCGGCGGCGCCTGATAAATCCAAACCGGAAAACAAACCAATGCCCCATTTTCCGAAGTTAAGGCTGAGATGCCACGGAATATTCGCGCCTAAATCCAACTCAAGACCTTTGGATAAATCATCAAGATTTAAATAAATTGTTTTTTTTAAAATTTCACTGACAGATAAAACATCGTTTGAAAATTTAAACCCTACGCCAAAACCAATTTCAAACATACGTTCCTGTATTAAACGTTTTTTCTTTTTATCATCAAACACATCTTCATATTTAATAATAATTTCAATATCAGCCGCATTTTCCGGTTCGGCTTCGGCAAACGCCTCATCATTACTAAGCCGGTCTTCCGCGGAAATACACGGCAAAAATAAAAAAAATATTACTAAAAAAAATGTTAATCTTTTCATTCTTACCCGTTACGTTAAAAATTTTGCGTATAACTTATTGACGCTGTAAAGTTCAAACTTCCTGCGGTAAAAATTCGCGGCAATTTTATAATTGCTCCCTGATTAAAAGCCATCTTAAAATTCGGAGTAAAAGGCCAATTTACAGGAGCGTTAATTTTTTTTAATATTTCCGAATCAACCGGAACTATAAACCTGTAATCGCTTATATATCCGTTAAATACGATTGGATCCCCGGTGTGAAAGCAGACATCATTGTAGCCTGGTATATGATGGCATGAATTAAAAATAATTAACATTCCTCCGGTAAACGGATTATTATTAAATTGTATTTCCAGCATTACACTTTGAATATATTCATTAGTCGGATTATCATCCCACGGATCATCTCTGCCGAAAAGATCCTGATTTTCATAAAACAAAGCGCCTTCAGGGAATATTATAACAGCGTCATCTTGTACGGCTTTTAACTGTATAGGAAACCAGATAACAACCTCAATGTTTATTTCTCCTTCCTTAAAATCCTGAATATCAAGCGTAGTTCCCTGAGGTATAAAAGCTCTGTAAGCAACATCCGTATCTGTTCCGTCAAGAGCAATTTCGATTTCAAAACCTCCTGAGGGAGGATTGAATCCATTATACTCACTATCAGCTCCGCCCCATTCCGTCCATCCGCTTTTACTGTTTTCGATGGTTGGATTGCCGCCTGCCGTTATTTTTGACGGAATAACTGTAGATTCTCCGTTGATCGTAATCTCGATAGAAAGTTTTTCAAGAATATCAGAACCGGAAAAATAGAGCTTTGCGATATGTCCGGTAAATTCAAATCCTTCAAGAGTATCGCCTAAGCCTGAAAGCGGTATAGTTACCGGCTTATCGGGGTTTATTAAATTTTTATCCGCATCAAGCGTTAAATATCCGCCGGTAAAATCTCCGGCATCAATATCCATTCCCGGAAAAGACGGAAGTACCGGCGCTGAGGGAACACCGCCTAAATCAAATTCATCATAAAAAAGATTCATATAAATTATATAAGTCTGATAAGGCGTATTTACGCAGGGAATAATTGAGATCTCACCGCCGGTATTATCAAAACCGTCAACTAACAAGGACGCGAACAAACTTCCAATTTCTATATTCGCCGGAAAACTGCTGCTGACATCGCCTTCTATTTTAATTTCTCCCGGCAGCTCTAAATTACAGGCGCTAAAGAACAGCAGGAAAAAAAACAATGAAAAAAATAATAAAAGTTTTTTCATACTAAACCCATAGCGCCTTTCGGCAGCGGCGTTATATTTACCACCCGAATTTCATTCCAAAATTTAAACGAAGTCCCGTGCCCAGCCAGCTCTTGACAAAACTCTGCGACTGTAAAGCAACGCCGAGATCAAGTTCGAAAGCGCGGAAATTTAGAATAAAATCCAAACTGTTTTTCCACATTTGATCTTCATAACTAAATCCTAATGTAGTAATAAAAAGATTATTAATATCGCACCTTACTTTTACCGCGGCTTCTACGGATCCTTTCCTTACAAACAGAGGATTGACAGAGAAACCAAGCACAGGAATCAAAGAAAAGAGAGGCGTGTTAAACGGACGGTAGTTTGCCCAAAACACCATCTTAAACGGCCTTACGAAACGAACTGAATCACCGGATGCGTAAGTCAGATCAAAGCCGTCAGGCAGGGATAGAAAATCATCGGGAAAGCCGCCGCCGCCCAACAACGAAGTTAAATCAAGACTGCCGGAATCGACTGCGATTCTTTCACTAAGTTCCATGTATTGTTTTAACCTTGACGGAAAAATAGGAATGTTGATAATTTCAACGCCGAGATCTATCCATGAAAAAAGCGGGTACTCGGCGCCAAGACTGAAGTCCACGCCAATCGCCGATCCGACATCAAGAGAATCCATAATATTCTCAAGAGAGAACGGCGTATAAATTTTAGCAATCATATCAATAGTAATTACCGTGCCCATCTTGCCGTTATCTCCTACAACGTCCATAAAAGAATATTCCATTTCCGGTTTGGTATATAAAGCTGTAACAAATCCCGCAGGTCTGATTTTTATTTTAAGTTTTCTGTCTTCCCAGACATTATTAATGTAAAAAAATCCGGGGAATCCGACATCGACAAAAGCGGCGGCGCCCAAGCCGAAACCTTCGCCGTCGGATCTTTTAAATTGCAGCAGATTACCGGCTAAATTAATATTTCCGTAAGTTGTAATATTGGCGATATCCATGCCAATTCCCCATTTATCTTTTATATTGATATTAAAAAACAAAGGGCGAAGATTTAAATCAAAAGCCAGATTAAAACCTTTGTCAACTTTTTGAAAATCAAGCATTACATTTTCCTGAAAAATATCTTTAAGACCTACGAAATTATTAGCAAGTCCGAAACTTAAATTGACAAGACCGAATTCAACGCGGCGGTTTTTTATACGGCGTGATTTTTTTCCTTCTTCGCCTTCTTCCGCGTCTTCGCCTGCGTTTTCTTCACCGCCTTCTGATACTTCATTTCCGGACGCGGTCTCCTCGGATATTTCTTCATGAGATGTTCCGTCCGAGGATCGCAAACCGGGAAGCGTGATGGGGTTTCCCGCAGGATCATAGAATATTCTTTCCTGAGAATGAAGATTTACAGTTAACATAAAAATAATTAATATTATAAATAATTTTTTCATATATCTTTCTTCCTAAAATTAAAATTCAAACTTATACTGGATTTCGGCATCAATATGAATATTAATAGCTTCCAAATCCGCCGGTATTTCCAATATTTTTTCATATTTAAACCGAATTCCTATATCTTCAATCTTAAAAGGATAATATTCCGGTGTGTTTAATATATCAATTTTATCCTGAGGAATACTGACACTAACCGCGCTGCCTGTTAAAGGAAATTTTAATAATTCATTTCCTTCGGTTTCATTTTCGCCTTTCATAAAAAATTCAGCGCCGTTAAAAACTTTATCGTTAAGCTCAATACTAACGAAAAGTCTTTTAATAAAATCCAAATACGAACTGCCGCCGTACTCTTCACGGTCAAAAAGATCATCCTTATCAGTCAGCGCGTCAAGAGGAACGGGCAGACTTGCTCCGTCCTGATTATTAACTTTAAGTTTCATAAAAATTATCATAACAAGATCAACTGTCAGCGGCTCCGTCTCAGTCGCCGGAGCTTTTGGATCGTGATTTTTTAAACTTTCTCTTTTAATAATAATTTCATCTTCAAATTCCACTTCATAACCAACGCGCAAATCCTCCGGTCTGTCGTTTAATATTGGAAGAAACTCAAGCACATAACTGTTATTTTTATTGGGTAAATCAGCGCGTATACATGTTTCAGCGTCTTCTTTAATATTAATTTTTCCGGATTTTTTATGTTCATCTATTTTTAGTACACCTCCATTCAAATCACCGGAGGCAAACGGATGATAATCTTTAATAACACCGTCTTTTATATTCATTGTTATTTTCGGGTTTACAGTAAAAAATACATCGGGACCGTTAATATACAGATAAGCTTCTACTTCCTCAAAATCGAAATCTTCAATTAATTCAAACATCTCTTTTAAATTTAGAGGATCATCTCCTGCGGCAAAATCCGGGAAGGAACCTTCAATATCTTCTACATCAAGCGCGCTCCTGTCAACACCGGCTTCTGTCCAATGATCTTTGAAGAAGTATTCATACCTTTCCATTTTTAATCCGTATCCTTTTGAAAGATCAACATCGGTAAATTCCATTACATCGCCAAGAGGATCGCCTTTTTTACTAATATCAATAAAAAAATGAAATTCATTATTTGGCAAAGAGGAAATAAGCAGCCGATCAACGTCATAATTGACAAATTCGACTTTACCTTCTTTAATATCTTTCCAAACCGGATTAGGATAATTTATTTTCAGTGTTTCTTCATAGATGCGTATTTCAAGACCTTCTATTTCAACATCCCCGAACACCAGCTCTACTCCGACTTTTTCAAATTCAATCCACGTTAAAAAATCCAAACTATCAAGCGATATTATTTTATCATCAATATCCAATAAGTCTTCAGGAGTAACATGCAAGATTGATAATATATCTATTTTAAGTTCCGGAATAACCTCGATCTTTATTTTTCCGTCGGCTAAATCTTCATCGTTAAGCCAGAAAGAAATTTTTCCGGCGGGTATTGTCACATTACTATCGTATGTTCCGGTTTTAACAACTTCTATTTCATTTGTGTTAATATCTTTCCCGGCTAAATTATTCGGAGCGCTGAGAACCTTCCACGGGACGGAGTCAGATATGCCGCATAAGCCGCGTCTTGATTCACCACCCGGATCATCATCTGCCTTAGTTGGCTTCTGGAGAATATAAATATCCGAACTGAGAGCTTTCTCTAATCGTATCCATGTTTGATTCGGTTTATTAGGATCTATAAGAGGTAAATTTATTTTAAAATCAAGAGAACCATGACTAACAACCGCATGAATAAAACTATCGTTAAAAGCTACTTCTATTATCTGCTCAATAGGAGTTACGATTTCATCAGAATTATAATTTTCAACCCCGCAAATTTTCAAAGAATCAGTATCTGTTTCTATTTTTAGAGAGGCAAGTATTGTGTTTGATTTAGGCGTGTTATCCGTAAAATTGGTAAGAACTATGCTGAAATTTTTATTCAGAGTCTCTCCTGCAAGAGGAAAATTTACAGGCTGAGGACTGGATGAACCTAAAAAATGAACTTCAGCCCCCGGAATTACTTTAGAGCCGGATCGAATCTCCGGTTTAAATGAAAAATTCGCGGCTGCTA
>JGI24695J34938_10000691_pt1 | contig 31860 bp, 24 predicted proteins | sample TergutCo191P3_FD_34938 | JGI IMG/M metagenome (IMG submission 34938)
ACCTTTTTATTGTTTTTAACGGGGATTTTTTCGCCTGTCTTAATGTTGTCGATACGCATTTCAAAATCGCCCGAATCCTGTTTTTCGCTTACAAAGCGAAGGCCGTTATCGTAACGCTCTTTTTCAAGTTCGCTTTTCTTTGCGCGGTAGCCGTCGATAATGTCAAGGAACGCTTCAACGCGCGTATCTACGCCCGCATCGGCAGAATGCGAATCAAGTTCCAGAACAAGAAACGGCTTCTGTCCCATCATCCATTTCACGTAATGCAAAATAAACGAGTCGGGCGCGCACGAAAAGTTTGTAATAAACGTAAGGTAAATATTGTCTTCGTTTTTTAGAAGACTCGCCGCTTTCATGTCCTGCTGGCCGTAAAACCAGTACATGTTTTCAAAAATTGGTTGATCGCGGAAAGGCAGAATGTCAAACGGAATGATTGAATAACCGCGCGTTGTAAATTTGCGCGGAATACCCATGTTCGCTTCGGGAGTGAACGCATTATAGGGACGACCGAGAATTGCGATAACAGGGCGATCGGCTTTTCTTGCGTCTTCAAGCGCCTGTACGCCCATTTTTTCGGCTGCTTCAAAGTATGCTTTTTGTTTTGCCCATGCGCTTTCAAACGCCGCTTTTGTTTCCGATTCGCTGATACCTAAAAGTTTTGTCATTTCGCAAAAAAGCTCAAGCGCTTTTTCTTCGCCGAATTTAAAACTTACAACTAACGGAAGCCATTTTTTTGCGTCGATATCCGGGAACGCTTTTTTCATGTAATAGGGAAGCGCCTGCGTTATCGGGCAAAAGTTTGCATGAACATTTTCTTCGTAACTTGGCATGTCGCGGAAATGAGGCAAAAGCACAAAGTCTGCGCCTTTATCAAGACAGTCCTGAATTGCGCCGTGCGCGATCTCGGCAGGGAAACAGTATTGAGCCTCTGCGCGCGCAACGCCCGCATGAGCCACTTCTGCAGAAAGGAAAGTTTTTATTCCAAGCTCATGGAAGAACCACGAATACAGCGGATATAAAGTATGAACCGAAAACGCCCTCGGTATCCCCACAGTAAAATTTCTTTCGTTTTTCTCTCTTTTCCCCTCCGTGTTCTCTGAAAGCGGCGCTGCGTATTCTTCAAACAGCATTTTCTGCCGTTTTTCCACATAATCAAAAACAGGAACATCGTTCACTTTTTTTCGCATGTTCGTGTACTTGTTGCATCTGCCGCCGAACATGTATTTGGTATTGTTTACGTTTAACACCTGTATCGGGCAAAGATTTTCGCACGCCTGACACGGGAAAACTTTTTCATAACCGATCTCGCGGTTTACAATGTCGTCGATAATAATGCGCTGCTCTGCAAGAAGACCGTCGTCGCGTTTGCGCTTTGCAAGAAGCGCAACGCCAAAGCAGCCCATGAGTTCAGGCGAAGGAGGAACAAGTATTTCCTTGTTTAAAAGCATCGCAAACGCCAAAGGCACCGCAGGGTTTTTTGCGACCCCCCCCTGCAAGAATATTTTTGCGCCGATTGTGCGGTTTCCGACAACACGGTTTAAATAATTGGAAACAATCGAACAGACAATGCCTGCCGTAATATTTTCTTTTCCCGCTCCCTGCTGAAGAGCGTTTCTGATATCAGAGTTTATAAACGCCGAGCAATGCTCGCCGAATTTACACGGCGCGTTTGCATCTAACGCAATGGGACCTATGTCCTTTGCGCTGTGAATCGACAAGTCTCCCGCGGCGGATTCTTCCAAAAATGAACCGGTTCCCGCAGAACACGCTTCGTTCATCGCATAATCGATTGGAACGCCGTTTTTTAACAAAACGTATTTTGCGTCCTGACCGCCGATTTCAAAAATTGTTTCCACGCCCTTGTCAAAATACGTGGTGCCTACAGAATGCGCAATAATTTCGTTGTATACGCCCGGCGTTTCCAAAAATACGCCGAGGATTTCGCGGCTTGAGCCTGTTGTGCTAACCAGGCGGATATCAATATTTTTGCTGCCAGTGTCTTCGATTACTTTCTTTTGAATAATGGAAAGACATTCTTTAAGCGCCTTTACAGGATCGCCGTGTGTGCGCCCGTAATGGCTTGCGACAATTTCGTCTGTTTCCATATCAACAAGGCACGCTTTTGTCGTAGTGGAGCCGCCGTCAACGCCAAGAATGTACTTGCGGCTTGCCTGCACCTTGCCGTCTTTTTTATCGAAAACTTTTACCTTGTCTTTCCAGTCGCGTAACGCGCCAAGCGCGCCAAAGCGAATTTCGTTTGCTTTAAGCAAATAATCGGCCTGAGGAAGACTGCTTCCCGATTTTGGCGCCATTACAGCCGCGCCCAATGCTTCAAAAACAGGAGCGCTTTCGGGGATTACAAATTCAATTTGAGGGGCCTTTTCGCGGATAAAACGGATGATGTGGCGGTTTAACGTAATGCCGCCTGTAAGCACAACCTTGCCCGACGTTACTTTGGCGCGTTTTAAAAAGTCGATAACTTTTACAGCCATTACGTCAGAGAGCGACAGAACGATATCGTCCTTGGTAGCTTCGCGCTTGTTTAAACGGTGGGTACAGTCGCTCTTCATAAAGACCGAGCAGCGCGTAGAAAGAGAATGTACCTTGGCGGTGTCGGGCACTTTATCGATGTCGTTTAAAGTCATGTCCATGCGGGCAAGCTGCTGCTTTAAAAATTCGCCTGTGCCGCTTGCGCATTTGTTGCCCGAAAAACTGTTGACGATTTTGCCACTGTCTGCGTCCAAAGAATAGACAATCAGGTCTTCGCCGCCCATGCTGACAACTGCATCAGCTTTTAAATCGAGGTATTTTAGAGCTGCCTCAACACAGAGCGGTTCTAAAGTGCCGCTTACTTCGAACATGAAGCGGCCTTCGTTGCCGGTAACAAGGGCAGGGATGCCCTCGCCTATCTTACCTTCTGCCAAAAGGTTATGAACCGCCGAGCTAAAGTCGCCTTCGTGGGGCGTTGCGGATGTCCATACCACTTTTCCGTTATCCAATAAAGCCATTTTTAGGCTTGTTGAGCCAATATTTATACCAAGTGATTGCATTTCGACAGTCTAACAAAGATATTAATGGGATTCAAGTACAGGAGATTTTATTCATCCCAGGGGTTAAGCAGTTTAATGCCTTCTATGCCCTCAAAATCATTTGTGTTTCTGGTTACCAAGGTCATATTGTGACAAAGAGCGACTGCAGCTAATATAGAATCTTCACAAGGTAATGTTTTTTTTACTTTTGCACATAGTTTCCCCCATTCAATAAACACATCGTTATCAAGATAAATCATACGGTTATTAAACCATTGCGGTATTTGAATATAAAGCCATACCGACAACTCATGTTTTTTTCTGCCTGCAGGCAGTTTTTCAATGCCAAAGCAAATTTCTCCGATTGTAATAGCAGATAAATATAGATTTTCAATTCCAATAGAATGTATATACTGCTTTACATTCCCATTACCATTAATTTTTTGAATTTCTGATATCACATTTGTATCCAAGAGGTATTTCATAAATCAATCTCCCGCGGAGGACGAGCTGTTCGAGGTGGTAATTCCAGTTCAACGCCATATAAAGGAGAATTCTGGATAAGTTCAACAAGAGACATTTTTGGTACTGTCAACTCAATATATTCGTCATAAGACATGATAACTGCCTTTTTTTCCCCATGTATTGTAACAAATTGGGGGGTTTCAACAGCCTTTTTAACAACTTCGCTGAACATTGCTTTTGCCTCCTGTAACTGCCACTCTTCCCTGTTCTTTGGTTTAGCTTTTGATTTTGGTTTTACCTTGGTTTTCATAAATTACTCCGTAATTACAGGCTGTTCAGAAACTTCAGTTTTGAACAGCTTCTCCAGACTTAATGAAAAAGCGAGCGCGAACCTTTGGTTCAAGTATCTGACTAGTATGACTATAATATATATTAAATTATCTGTCAAGATTTATATGCCTCTTGCCAAGCAGAAAACCTGCGGTAACAATTAACAGAATGCCGCCTGACATAAAAAAATACGAAACAGGTGACGGAGACGGAAGCGCAAAAATAACAAAAAATGTTATTACCGGCATAATTTGCTGCGGAAGCTGCTGCATGGGTACGACTATACTTGCATTTCCTGCCGCAAGTGTTTTACTAACATGAACAAGACCCAATATTTGCGTTGATGCCATAAGAAACGAACTTATTGAAAAAACAGCGCCGTTAAATGCATTAAAACCGCCGCTTAAAAGCTCTCCTAAAGAATCCACAAGCGCAAACATCCAGATATTACCTAAAGCAAAAGGCATCCCGCTGCCAATAGCCATTACTATTGCTTTATGCTTTTTCATCGTTTTTCCGCCGTAGAAAAGCGTAAGCCAAAGGGTAATAAGCACTGCGCTTGCAATTGAAAGTCTTATTACAAACGCAGTGTCGCGAAAACGCTCAAGATCCGTTTCTATTGATAATCTGCTGAATGATACTAAAACGATTCCGCCTATTATCATAAAAAGGGCAAACCATTCATCTTTCCTAAGGCGTTCTCCCAATATTTTAACGGAGCCTACGGCAAGAACGATAAGACCGGAAGAAAAAAGACCCGGGATAAGAGCCGGACCTATAAAATTCTGAGCAAATCCGTTTAATACAGTTGTAAAGGCAACTATACACAAAAGCCCGATAATCCATAAAGGTTTTTTTACCACATTCTTCATGGAGACATCATCGCCGACCCTTACGTCGTTAATTGCTTTCTTTTGAAAGATCTGCCCCATGAAATTTGCAATGCCTGCGCTTATTGCAAAAAATACGCCTAAAACATACATCTGCATATGTTTTATTTTAATGCAACTTTATTTAACTGTATATCGCTGCCTGAAATACCGGCAGTCACCTTTTAGTAATTTTTCTCCGATAATATAGACGGGAAGAAGTATGAAAAATCGCATTATCCAGTTAATAATTATTTTTACTACCCTGCTCTTCTTTGCATGCAAAACACCTGAACCCATAATAATGGAAGAACCTGAAATTTTACCACCTCCGCCTGTGCCGCAGCCACAGGGGCATATAGGGCCTGTTCTTAGCGTGGCTTTTAACTCTGACGGAAGCAATTTTCTTACAGGATCAACGGACAGCACCATAAAGCTGTGGGTAACTGCTACAGGCGAATTACTCAGAACAATCAGGGGACACACATCATGGGTTAATTCGGTCGCATTCAGCCCGGATGGTGGTTATATTGTTTCATCAGGTTCCCACGATAGAACAGTAAGACTTTGGAATACAGAAACGGGAGAATTAATAAGAATATTTAACGGGCATGAAGCGATGGTCACTTCCGCCGTGTTCAGTCCTGACGGAAGACAGATTCTTTCAGGTTCGGTTGATAATACGGTAAGGCTCTGGGATACGGCATCGGGAAGAACAATAAGAACTTTTTGGGGTAACTTAGGCATGGTCACTTCGGCAGTTTTTAGTCCCAGCGGAAGGTACGTTATCTTTACCGATCAAACTGCTTCACTAAGAGATTTTGCTTCTACGCTTAAATTCTTCGAAGCCGGCACAGGAAGAGAAGTCAGAACATTTTCCAGATTCAGGGAGAGCATATACTCTTTAAGATACAGTCCCGACGGCAATCATTTTTTATTCAGTTTGGGTGATGGAACAATCAAGGTATTCGAAGAATCATCCGGGAGAGAGATTAGGGTTTTATCAGGACATACAGGCTGGGTTCATTCCGCATGTTTTAGCCCCGACGGAAGATTGATCCTTTCAGGCGCCGGCGCAGGAGACAATACGATAAAATTGTGGGATCCGTCAACAGGAAGAGAAATCAGGACAATTTCAGGTCACGCAGGATGGGTTATGTCGGTTATATTCAGTCCTGACGGAACTTATGTTTTATCCGGCGCTTACGATAATACGGCAAGACTTTGGAATACGCAAACAGGCGAGTTAATCAGAATATACGGAACCGAACACCCAAGACCATAATTTATTTTTTTTTGCAACCTTTAAACAAAAACCATCTCTAAACATGTATGCAAAGTGTAAAAAACATGCCTGTACCGGGTACGTTAGCCGAATTATGCCTTGGCGTTTCGGTAGAATATAAAGATAAATTGGCTTTTTCCATTATAAACGAAGGAAAAATTGAAAGAAAGATTACCTATACACAGCTAAAAAACAAATCCTGCCAGACTGGAACTTTATTAAATAAATTGGGCATTGAATACGGCGATAAAGTTATGCTCTATTCAGATAACTGTCCTGAATGGCCGGTTACTTACTTCGGCATTGCTTTTGCAGGCGCGGTTTCTGTTCCGCTTTTAACAGGATTTCCTGCTGAGCAGGTTTTGCACATTGCAAAACACTCGGGAGCGCGCGTTATCTGCATTAGTAAATCCATGGCGGATAAAGCAAAGCAAATTACGAAAACGAATGAATTAAAAGATATTCCTTTTCTTTATATTGACACCATGACAGAAGACGAAAACTCAAATCTAAAAATTACAATGTCGCTTAATGGCAGCGAAGAGGAACTTATAACATATCCTTGCGGCAAATGTTCCGGTTATTTAAATCAAAAACCTGATGATCTTGCGACAATTATTTATACAAGCGGAACACAGGGCAGCAGCAAGGGAGTTATGCTTTCCGGTAAAAATTTATTATCAAGCGCGATCTCTTCTTTTTCGTTTGCAAAAATGTCAAGGCATGACAGTTTTTTATCGGTGCTGCCCCTTGCGCATTCTTATGAGTGCAGTCTTGGTTTTTTAGCTCCTCTTTTGTGCGGCGCAAGCATCACGTATCTCGACAAGCCTCCTTCTCCTTCAGTGCTGCTTCCTGCATTAAAACTTCTTCGTCCAACTGCGATGATATCTGTTCCTTTGCTTATAGAAAAAGTTTATAATAACGCGCTTTTGCCTGAATTAAATAAAAGCAGACTTTATAATTTTTCACTTACCCGCCCATTGGCAGCGCTGATTGCGGGGCGTAAGCTTATTTCGGCAATGGGCGGAAGAATTCGTTTTTTTGGCATAGGCGGCGCGCCGCTTTCTCCTCAGGTAGAAAAATTCCTTCACAGCGCGAAATTTCCCTATACGGTAGGTTATGGTCTTACAGAAACAGCTCCATTAGTCGCGGGGAACGCTCCTTTTCGTTTTGCGTTGGGTTCAGGCATAGTGCCGCCCGCAGGCGTTAAATTGCGAATCGTAAAAATTGCGGGTTCAAATGAAGATGAAGGCGAAATCCAGGTTCAAGGCCCAAATGTTATGCTGGGTTATTACAAGGACACAGAAAAAACAGATGAAGTTTTTACTGCTGACGGCTGGTTTCGCACGGGGGATCTCGGCAGATTCGATAAAAAGGGAAGGCTCCATATAAGGGGAAGAATAAAAGCGATGATTCTGGGTCCTTCCGGAGAAAATATTTATCCTGAAGAAATCGAAGGTATTCTTGGCACTTCCCGGCTTGTTGAAGAATCGCTGGTTTACTCCGGAAACAAAGGCGAGCTTGTGGCTCTTGTCAGATTAAGCGAAGCCGCAAAAACCGCAGCCGGTGTAATCGAAAACACCATGGAAGAGCTGCGCGCATGGGTAAATAAAAAATTATCAGCATTTTCCCGTATCAGCAGAATTGAAATAAAACACGATCAATTTGAAAAAACGCCGACAATGAAAATCAAACGCTATCTTTATGTTTAATATACTAAAGCCCTTACCCTAACATTAAGCGCACAGAGCCGTCTTTTTTGGAAATTTTCATTAGAAACCGGAATTTACATTAATCTGGTATAGCTTTTTTTTTTTGTTTATGCAATAATCCGTATATGATTTTTAGATCCGGATTTATATCATTTATTGTTATACTTTTTTCGCTGCAAAGTCTTTTTGCACTGGAAACTGATACGGAAGCTCGCGCAGAAACGGGTGAAGGTGAAGCGGCAGCGTCTTTTCCTTTGGGTATAACTGCAATTGAGCTTGAAGCCTACCTTGGAGCTGAGTACAACCGCGGTAATTTTAACAACGGTTCAGTAATGCTCATTGCCGGCATTGAGTTTATTGATCTTGTTTTTTTAAGATGCGGCTTATCTTATACTCAAAGCACTTTAAGCACCAATTTAGATTCATTTTTTAACGCGAAGGTTTCACCGTTTTCGGGACGATATTTATCGCCTTTAAATTTTTCCGTGTCATATATTTATAACGGCATGCTTGACCTTGACGTTCATATGCACTCCGTTTTGCCATTTATATCCTACGAGACATCACGCGCCGGAGTTTCAATCGGCTGCAGTTTTAGATTTACGTCATTTTTCGGCGAAGAACCCGAGTTTGAAACAGTGCTTTCGTTTTATGGTTATTTTAATTTTATTACCACCGAAACTTTTATGCTGGGTCTTGGAGCCGGAACTTTTAACAATTTTAACGCGAGAAATATGGCGGCCATCTGGTTAAATATAAACGCAAAATTTCTTTTAAACAGAAATTTTTCCATCTATAACGAAATTGAAATCATGCAAAGCGGCATGGACGGCTTATCGGCAACCTTTTATGGTTTCGCATGGCGCGGGGGAGTAAAATACTCATGGTAAAACGCTATTTAATTATTTTTTTATCGGTTTTTCTTTTCGGCGCAGTTTGTTTTATATCGGGCTGCAGCAATGATTTTTTTGGACTTGTTTATTCAAATGATCTTGATGAACGTCTTAATCATAAAAATTATTTTCCTTTCCTTGAGGGCAGACATATAACGGGAAGCAGCAGAGACTGGAAAAATCTTGAAATTAACAATGAATCAAATTATAAGTTTATAGTTGTAACCGACACCCATATCGAAGACGGAAACGCTTTTGGTTTTGAATATTTAACAAATGCGATAATTTTATCCCATGGCGCGGAATTTGTTGTTAATCTCGGCGATGTAACCCAGCATGGAAGCATACACGACATTGATCGGTTTATTGAAATTGCCGAAGACATGGGAGTTCCGGTTTATCCTGTTATAGGAAACCACGATATTTATTTTAACACATGGCCGGTATGGAGAGAAAATATCGGCTCGACAAATTACAGGGTAGACAGCAATAATACAACCCTTTTTGTTTTGGACACCGCAAATGCATTCTTCGGAAAACATCAGCTTGACTGGCTCGAAAACGAAATTAAAACTGCAAAACAGAATGTTTTTGTTTTTACGCACGCGCCTTTATTTACAACAGGCATAAAAATGCAGCAGGTTACCGACACAAGGGAGAGAGCCAGAATTATATCAATCTTAAGAAACAGGGCCGACATCATGTTTATGGGTCATTCTCATCAGCGCGCAATTAATTCTGCCGGCAATGTGCAGTATGTAACATTCGAAGATTTTAAATCGACAGGCATTTATTGTGTCGTCAGCGTAATTAACGGAACTGCTTCCTATGAATTCTGGAAGCTTGTTAACGGAGTTCCGGTAAAATTATAAACCTACTTGAGGCTTTCCTAAAACTTCAGTTTTGGGAAAACCTCACTTGTCCGTTTTTAATTTTTAAATTATAGTGACGTGTATGGCCGTTTACATTGAACCTAGGGTACTCAAAGGTTTTAGGGATTTTCTCCCGGACACTGAAATTGTAAGGCGAAATTTAACCGAAAAAATTGAAAATACATTCCGCGCCTTCGGCTTTGTGCCAATCGACACTCCTGCAATGGAGTATGCTGAAATTTTACTTGGTAAAGGCGGCGGAGAAACAGAAAAACAAATATACCGCTTTAAAGACGCGGGAGAACGCGACGTTGCTCTTCGTTTTGATCTTACAGTCCCGTTTGCCCGCTTTATAGCCCTGCATCGCGCTTCGCTCACTTTTCCGTTTAAAAGATACCATATCGGCAAAGTCTGGAGAGGAGAAAATACACAGCGCGGACGTTTCCGCGAATTTACCCAGTGCGATTTTGATATTATTGGCAGCGACGCTCCTTCTTCTGATTTTGAAATTCTTCTATTAATACGTACTGCTCTTTTGAACCTTGGTCTTGACGTTACAATACATGTAAATCACAGGGGGCTTTTTAACAAATTCCTAACCCACATTGGGCAAAGCGATAAACTTGTTGATATCCTTCGCACCGTAGATAAAATTTCAAAAGTCGGCGCAGACGAAACAAAAAAGAGCCTTGCAGAACTTGCAGGTGAAGAAAACGCAAAAAAAATACTTGAGTTTATAGAAGCAAAAGGAAGTTTTTCTGATGTATTAAAACGCATAACAGAACTTTCCGGAGGTTCTTCGCCTGAATCAGAGCGTCTTTTAACACTTTTTAAATTTATGCAAGAAGCTTGCATCTGCGATGCTGGCATCGACGATGCTTGTATATCCGATACACATAACAGCGAACCTTTTGTTCTTGATCCGTCAATTACCCGCGGACTTGATTATTATACAGGCGTTGTTTTTGAAACTTTTTTAAACGACCTTCCCGACATCGGATCGATTTGTTCAGGCGGCAGGTACGACAATCTTGCTGCTTTATATTCAAAGGATAAGGAAACAATAAGCGGTGTCGGCTCATCAATCGGCCTTGATCGCCTGCTTGCGGCTTTGGAAAGCCTTGGTAAACTGCCTGCCGCAGAAACTCCGCCCGTTGCAATTGCCTGCGTTGATGCCGAAAAATCCGGAATATATCAGGCGCTTGCGAACAAATTGCGGCGTGAAGGAATTCCCTGCGAAGTGTTTCTGGACGGAGGAAGCGAAAAACAGCTTGTAAAACAATTTGTTTTAGCCGAAAAAAAAGGAATGTGTTACGTTATTATCCCGGGCGAAAACCCATTAAACGATACAATAACATTACGTGATATTCATACCCGCAAAAATGATGATATTTCTTTTAGCGATTTGGTTACAAAAATTAAAAATGCTTAAAAAAATCCGGGATTTGGGATTATATTTTTGATGAAAACAGAAACATTAATAATAAGTAAAATGGGATGCGCGGCATGTTCTGCCAGAATCGAAAAAGCGTTACGCGCTCTTAACGGCATGGAAAACGCAAACGTAAATATCGCGACAGAAAAGGCAGAGGTTACGTATGATTCAAAAATAACAAACCTAAGCACCATAAAAGACACAATAGTTAATTTAGGATACGGCGTAATGGAATCTTCTAACCCGGAAGAAGAAGAAAACAGAAAAAAAGATGAAATTAATACGTTAAAAACAAAACTTTTAATTGCCTCTCCTTTTGCGTTTTTGCTTTTATATCTGGCAATGACTCCAATGATAACATGGGTTTCGCTGCCCTTTCCGTCATTTCTCGCTCCGATGCAAAATCCGCTTGTTTATTCTTTTTTACAATTGGCATTAACAATACCTGTTGTGTGCGCAGGCATTAATTTTTATATTGCTGGCTTTAAAAATGTAATCAGGTTAAAACCAAACATGGATTCGCTTATTGCGATTGGCACATCGGCCGCTATCATATACAGTCTTTTTAATATATACGGGATAATAAAGGGAAATCACATGGCTGTTGAATCATTATATTTTGAAACGGCAGCCGTTATTATCACGTTAATTCTCCTTGGTAAAACCATGGAATCAATTTCCAGGGGACGTACGGGAGACGCGCTAAAAAATTTAATGGCATTAACGCCTAAAACAGCCGTTATCATTGAAAACGGAAACGAAAAAGAAATCCCGATTGAACAAATTAAAAAGGGCGATGTAATTTTTGTTAAACCGGGAATGAAAATACCGGTTGACGGCATTATTATTAATGGAAGCAGCACTGTTGACGAAACAATGCTTACAGGCGAAAGCATCCCAATCGATAAAGAACCGGGTCATTTCGTATTCGGGGGAACGATTAACTGCTCAGGCGTTTTTCGTTTTAAAGCGGAAAAAACAGGATCTAAAACTGTTCTTGCGCAGATCATTAAACTTGTAGAAGACGCGCAAAACTCAAAAGCGCCTATTGCAAGGTTAGCTGACATTGTCTCTGGATACTTTGTGCCTGCTGTCTGTTTATTCGCATTTCTTGCCGGAATCTCATGGTACGCAATCGCTTCTTCAGGATTGGAATTTGCGTTAAAAATATTTATTTCTGTTCTTGTAATCGCATGCCCCTGCGCGCTTGGACTTGCAACGCCTACAGCCGTAATGGCAGGAACCGGAAAAGGCGCGCAGAACGGGATTTTAATAAAAAGCGGTCAGGCACTTGAAACAGCGGGAAATATTGATACGATTATTTTTGACAAGACTGGCACAATCACAGAAGGACGTCTTGTTGTAACAGATATCGTTTTGGGTAACAGCGAATGGGGGGTTGGCAACTGGAAAGATTCCATGGATATTCATGATAGATTTCTGCAGCTTGCCGCTGCCGCAGAAAAGGCAAGCGAGCATCCGTTGGGACAAGCAATAGTCCGCGAAGCGGAAAAACGTTTTTCATCGCTTCCCGAAGTGACCGGGTTTGCAGCCGTCTCGGGACAGGGAATTAAAGCAGTTGTTGATGATATTCAAATCCTCTCCGGCAATAAATTGTTCATGGAAAATAATAATATCGCGCCTGGAAAACTGGAATCAATCTATGATAAAATCGCGTCAGAAAGAAAAACGCCTGTTTTTATCGCCATTCACGGAAAAATTGCAGGCGTCATTGCTGTCGCCGATGTAATTAAAAAGAGCAGCAAGGACGCAGTATTAAAATTACGCAGAATGGGAATTAATGTTATGATGATTACAGGCGACAACAGAATAACGGCATCAAGCATTGCGAAAGAAGCCGGGATTGAACATGTCATTTCCGAAGTTCTTCCAAACGATAAATCTTCAGAAATAAAAAAATTGCAGGCAAACGGCAAAAAAGTCGCAATGGTGGGAGATGGCATAAACGACGCTCCCGCTCTCGCGCAGGCTGATGTCGGCATCGCAATCGGAAGCGGAACAGATGTCGCCATTGAAACCGCGGATATCGTTTTAATGAAAAGCGATCCTGCCGATGTCCCTGCTGCCGTCAAACTAAGCAGACAAACAATTCGGGTCATTAAACAGAATTTATTTTGGGCATTCGGTTACAACGTTATCGGTATACCGATTGCCGCAGGCGCTCTTTTCATTTTCGGCGGGCCTTTACTAAACCCAATGTTCGCGGCCGCTGCAATGAGCTTAAGCTCGGTATCGGTACTGCTAAACGCATTAAGATTAAAAGCGCTTAAATTGTAAAATTTATGTAATTTACTAATTTACTAATTCTTTTATTTTTGATATACTTTGCGTATGTCTAAGATCAGCATGAAAACCCCTCTCGTCGAAATAGACGGAGACGAGATGACCAGAGTTCTTTGGGAAGTAATTAAAGAAAAATTGCTTCTTCCTTTTATTGATTTGAATGTGGAATACTACGATCTTGGTCTGAAAAATCGCGATAATACGGAAGACGGCGTTACTGTTAAATCTGCCGAAGCAATAAAGAAATACGGCGTCGGCGTTAAATGCGCGACAATAACTGCCAATGCGGCAAGGCAAAAGGAATACGATTTAAAGCATTTGCTTCCAAGCCCCAACGCGACAATAAGAGCCATTCTGGACGGAACTGTTTTTAGAAAACCAATTTCTGTACAGCGCATAAAACCTTCCGTAAACACATGGAAAAAACCTATAGTAATCGGACGTCATGCCTACGGCGATGTTTATAAAGCGTCAGAAATGGAAATTGACGGACCCGGTAAAGTAGAACTTGTTTACACGAAATCTGACGGAACTGAAAAACGGATGAAAGTAGCCGATTTTTCAGGGAGCGGAATCGTTCAGGGTATGCACAATCTTGATGATTCGATTAGAAGCTTCGCGCGCGCATGTTTTCTTTATGCAATCGCAGAAAAATTACCGATATGGTTTGCGACAAAGGATACGATTTCCAAAGTTTACGACGGACGTTTTAAAAATATTTTTAATGAAGTATACGAAAACGAATTTAAGGATAAATGCAGGGCTGCAGGCGTAGAATATTTTTATACATTGATCGACGATGCGGTTGCGCGCGTTGTAAAAAGCGAAGGCGGCTTTTTATGGGCATGCAAAAATTATGACGGCGATGTTCAAAGCGACATGATCGCAAGCGCGGCAGGAAGCCTCGCAATGATGACAAGCGTTCTTGTTTCTCCCTCGGGCGTTTTTGAATATGAAGCCGCTCACGGCACAGTTCAGCAGCACTATTATCGCTGGCAAAAAGGCGAAAAAACAAGCACGAATCCTGCGGCGTTAATCTTTGCGTGGAGCGGCGCGCTTTCCAAACGCGGTGAACTTGATAACACGAATGACTTGTGCGATTTTGCAAAACAACTGGAAAAAGCGGTACTGGATACAATAGAAGACGGAATAATGACAGGAGACTTGGCAAGACTTTCAGATCCCAAACCTGAAAAAGTATTAAACTCCTGGGATTTCATAGATTCGATAGCAGAGAAGTTAAGGAAAAAGTAATGGAAAAATTGCAGGCGAAACTTGTTTTAGAAGACGGCAGTGAGTTTTCCGGATGGGCATTTGGCAGGAATAAATGCAGCGCCGGAGAAGTAGTTTTTAACACTGGTATGTCCGGTCTTGTTCAGGCCTTGACCGATCCTGCCTGTAAAGGGCAAATCTTTGTTTCTACCTGGCCTATTGCGGGAAATGTCGGCGTATTCGTTAACAAAAACGGTTCTCCATTTTTTGATGAACATGATCTTCCAAAAACGCTGGAGTCAGAAAAAATTCAGGCTGCAGGTCTTGTTATTTCTGATTTATGCGAAGAGCCAAGTCATTATATGTCAAAATTAACACTTTCATCATGGCTTGATAAAGGAAGCATCCCGGGAATTTATGGAATTGATACGCGCGCAATTGCAATTCGTCTCCGCGATCGCGGCACGATGCGCGGAAAAATAATTATAGACGGAAAAACTGAAGTTTCCTTTAAAAAAATAAATTCTTCCAATCATGACGGAACGGCTATTAACGAAATTAAAACTTATGATCCAAAAGAAAAATCGTGCGGCATTAAAATCGCCGTTATTGACTGCGGCGCAAAATCAAATGTGTTTCGCTGCCTTCTTGAACGCGGAGCGCATGTTTCAAGAATACCGTGCAATCATGATTTTAACGCATCTGATTACGACGGTCTTTTGATTTCTTCCGGTCCTGGCGATCCAAAGGACTATAAAAAATTAATAGATTCGATTCGTAACGTTTTGGCAGGTTCAAAACCTGTTTTTGGAATTGGTCTTGGATGCCAGATACTTTCTCTTGCAGCGGGCGGAGACACTTATAAACTTCCGTTCGGACACCGCGGACAAAATCAGCCGTGTTCAGAAGAAGGGACAAGCCGTTGTTACGTGACATCCCAAAACCACGGATATGCTGTCAGAAAAGAATCTATTCCGCAGGGCTGGAAAATATGGTTTTCAAACGCAAACGACGGCACTGTAGAAGGAATACTTTGCGAAAGCAAGCCCTTTAGCGCGGTGCAATTTTATCCCGAGGGCTGCCCCGGTTCGCGTGATCTTGAATCATTATTTGACCGGTTTATCGGGCAAATAAAGGGAGGCAAGTAATGTCAAATAACAATTTAAATTTGCCAAAAAAAGTTCTTATCCTTGGCTCCGGCGGCTTAAAAATCGGACAGGCAGGCGAGTTTGATTATTCGGGCTCCCAGGCAATCAAAGCCATGCGCGAAGAAGATATTAAAACAATTTTAATTAATCCTAATATTGCTACCATTCAAACCAGCGAAGGTATGGCGGATTCTACGTATTTTCTTCCCGTAACGCCTGAATACGTACGCAAAGTAATCGAAAAAGAAAAACCAGACGCAATGCTGCTCTCCTTCGGCGGACAAACCGCCCTTAACTGCGGCGTTGCCCTTGAGCGCGACGGCACTTTGGCGAAAAACAATGTGCGCGTTCTTGGCACTCCTGTTAAAACAATCGAAGACACAGAAGACCGTCAGTTGTTTGTAAAACGCCTTGATGAAATAGGCGCGCTTACTCCGCGAAGTTTTGCCGTAACGGATACAGACGCAGCTTTAAAAGCCGCCGAAAAAATCGGCTATCCTGTAATGGCACGCGTTGCGTTTGCTCTTGGAGGAGCGGGCTCCGGCATCTGCAAAAACGAAGCTGATCTTTCAAAAAGATGCGCGATGGTTTTTGCAAGAAAAAATGAAATTGACACGCCGCCGCAGATTCTTGTAGAAGAATGGCTTGGCGGCTGGAAAGAAATCGAATTTGAAATTGTCAGGGATTCCTGCGACAACTGTATAACAGTTGCAAGCATGGAAAACTTTGACCCGCTTGGAATACACACAGGCGAAAGCATTGTTGTCTCTCCTGCGCAAACGTTAACCGATTCAGAGCTTGGAAAACTTCGCCGTGTCGGCATCGATGTTATCCGCCATCTTGGAATTATCGGCGAATGTAATATTCAGTTTGCGCTTGATCCGTTTTCTGAAGATTACCGCATTATAGAAGTAAACGCCCGTCTTTCGCGAAGTTCAGCTCTTGCGTCAAAAGCGACAGGCTATCCTCTCGCTTTTATCGCGGCAAAAATTGCGCTTGGACATTCAATGCTGGAAATCAATAATCACATAACACATGCGACAAAGTCCTGCTTTGAACCTGCGCTTGATTACATTGTTGCGAAAGTTCCGCGCTGGGATTTAACCAAGTTTAAAAATGTTGACCTTCGCATCGGCTCAGAAATGAAATCTGTCGGCGAAGTTATGTCAATCGCAAGAACTTTTGAAGAAGTTATACAAAAAGCGCTTCGAATGACAGGTATTGGCGCTCCGGGTCTTTGCGGCGATGATTCCCTTTGCGGCGAAAGTTTTTCAAAACCTGGAAATATCGATGTAAAACTTCGCGATGCGCTTTCAAGGCCGACAGACAGGCGCATTTACGCAATCTACCGCGCGTTTGACGAAGGCTGGTCTGTAGATAAAATTTACAAACTTACTAAAATTGATAAATGGTTTTTATATAAAATTGCAAACGTCTGGAAAACTGAACAGGAACTTAAGGGGTCAGGGGTCAAGGGTCAGAATGACGGAAATAAAAATATTTCACATTCTCTTCTTGCACGCGCCAAACAACTCGGTTTTTCCGATGCGCGTATCGGCTCTCTTACAAAAACTTCCGAAATGGAAATAAGAAAGCTTCGAAAAGAATATCGGATAATACCCGCAATCAAACAAATTGATACGCTTGCGGCAGAATATTCCGCAAAAAATAATTACCTTTACATGACATACGGGAACGCGGTTTCTCCTTCAAACACTCAAATAGACGATGTAAGTCCTTCAGGCAGAGGCGTTATGGTTTTAGGCTCCGGCGTTTACAGAATAGGATCAAGCGTAGAGTTTGACTGGTGCTGCGTGAACGCGGTGCAAACTGTCCGCAATTTAGGCCGTTATTCAATTATGGTAAACTGCAATCCCGAAACTGTTTCTACCGATTACGACATGTGCGACAGACTCTACTTTGAAGAATTATCGCTTGAAAGGGTTCTTGATATTTATGAACGCGAAAATCCAAACGGCGTAATTGTCTCGATGGGCGGACAAATCCCGAACAATCTTGCAACAAAACTTTTTGACGCAGGCGTTCATATTTACGGAACAACGCCCGCATCGATTGACAACGCCGAAGATCGCAACAAGTTTTCGGCTCTTTTGGACAGACTCGGCATAAATCAGCCTGAGTGGAAAGAACTTACAGACTTTGCATCCGCAAAAGAATTTGCGGGAAAGGCGGGCTACCCTGTTTTAATCCGCCCGAGTTACGTATTATCAGGCGCCGCTATGAACGTCGCGTGGGATGACGAAAGCCTTGAAAAGTTTTTATCTCTTGCGGCGGACGTATCGCCTGAGCATCCTGTAGTAATTTCCAAGTTTGCAGAAAACGCAAGAGAAATTGAAATTGACGCGGTTGCCCGCAAGGGTGAAATTCTTTTCCATGCGATTACTGAACATATTGAAAACGCTGGCGTTCATTCAGGCGACGCTACTGTAGTACTGCCGGCTCAGCGTTTATATATCGAAACGCTTAGAAAAATTAAACAGATAAGCGAAAAAATCGCAAAAGCTCTTGATATCACAGGGCCGTTTAATATTCAGTTCCTTGCACAGAGGGGATCTGTCAGCGTCATTGAGTGTAATCTTCGCTCAAGCCGAAGTTTCCCGTTCTGTTCAAAGGTAAGCCGTGTTAACATGATCGACCTTGCAATTAAGGCAATGCTTGATGAACATGTAGAAAAGGTCGCAGTTTCCGCGCTTGAACTCCAATGCGTCGGCGTAAAAGCCGCGCAGTTCAGCTTTTCGCGCCTGCACGGAGCAGATCCTGTAAGCGGAGTTGAAATGGCAAGCACGGGAGAGGTCGGCTGCATAGGATCGAGTATTTCTGACGCGTTATTAAAAGCGCTTTTATCTGTCGGATACAGAATTCCAAAAGGTAAAGCAAAGGTTCTTTTATCGACAGGTCCAATGGTAGACAAACTTGACTTCCTGGATTCTGCGCGAAAACTTGTAAAAATGGGACACGAACTTTTTGCTTCCCGCGGAACCGCAAAATTTCTTGCAGATAACAAACTTCCCGTAACAGCCCTTGCCTGGCCGCTTGAAAACAAAGATCCAAACATTGCGGATTTAATTAAAAAGCGCGGCATAGACCTTATAATAAACATTCCAAAAAACAACACTGCGCAGGAACTAAAAAATGATTATACTGTCCGCCGCATGGCTATTGATTTTGACATCCCGTTATTTACAAATATAAAAGTCGCCAAGGAATTTATCGATGCCCTGGAAACTTTGCATAACGGAGCCGAGATTGAGATTAAGTCGTGGGAAGAATACTGTTTTTAAGGTTCACGCGATTTTTTATGTCTTTCTTAGCAGTTCCATCGGTTTTAATTTTCCTGCGCGTAAAGCCGGAATCCATGACGCCACTACAGAACAAAAAATTGCAAAGAGACCTATCATTAAAACCGCTTTCCAGTCGATGATGATGGGAATTGTTTCAAGGTAAAAACCAGGATCAAGTATTCTGACTTCTCCGCCTCTAAAGATACCAGAAAAAAATGTTAAAATATTTTCCAATGAGCGAACAAGAAAATTTATATTGCTTCCTACCAATAAACCCAGAGTAATACCGATAACTCCGCCTGTGAGACCTGTTAAAAAACTGCCCCAAAGAAAAACGCCTGTTACGCCTTTTACGCTTGCGCCCGATACTTTTAAAACAGCAATATCTCTTTGACGTTCCAAAACAAGCATGCTTGTAGCCGATGAAACATTAACAGCCGCTACTATTACAATTAATGCCATAATAAACAATAAAAGCTGCCTTGTTGTCTCGTAAGATCTGTATTGAGAGCGCAGGAGATCTTTCCAGGTGTATACGCCGTATCCTCCCCCCAGGGAATCATATAATTCCCATAATACGTTTTCCGCGTTTTTATAGGGGTCGTCTATTTTTACAATAAAGTAAGTTGCTGTTTGATCATCCGTAAATATTCTGTTTCCGCCGTCGTATCCTGTTATGCACCATAATGCGTCAAGTTCATTGTATCCGCACGAAATAATTCCTCTTACTGTAAATGACGCCGTCCTTGGAGACATACGTCCGCTATCCGCCTGTCTTACTGTCATAAGGCGAACCGTATCTCCGACAGATACGCCGATATTCAAAGCAAGTGTTTCACCTAACACAATGTCTCTTTCTGTCTCGGGTTTATTTACGCCGTCTATAACATTTAATAAATCCTCGCTGCCGGGATAATCCCAAAATGAAGATTCAATTGAGCGTACCGTAACACCTGTTTTTCCGCCTCTGCCTGCAATAACTCCCATTCCTCTCTGTTCTGGCCATGCTCCCTTAACGCTTGGCACCCTTAAAATATTTTCCATTGTTTCTTCGTTTGTTGTGTTTTTTGTTAAATCAAAAACCTGAATGTGTCCTGTTCCAAACTCAATATACCGGTCTGTTATGCCTCTAATCATGCCGTCCGCTACAATTAAAGTTACAATAATCGGAACAAGGCTTACTGCTATTCCCGCCGCAGCTCCCCTTAGATAACGAACGCCTTCATGCGCTCTTCCCCAGAGATATCTTAATGCAATAAAATAGGAGACGTTTTTTTTCAATTATCACTCCTGAGTTCTTTTATTAATTGACCATTTTCCAGAACAAGCTGAATGCACGCCCTTGAAGCAACTTTTCTGTCATGAGTGACAACGATTAAAGTTTTTCCCCATTTCTGAGCGCTTTCGTAAAGAAGCTCCGCTACAATTTCGCTGTTCTGGGGATCGAGGTTTCCTGTCGGTTCATCCGCTAAAATTAACGCGGGATTATTTACCATGGATCTTGCAACCGCGACTCTTTGCCTTTCGCCGCCCGAGAGCTGAGACGGAAAATGACCTTTCCTGTCTTCCATTTTAACGTCAACTAACAGCGCTTTTGCCCTGTCTATTGCTTCATTTTTTTTCATTCCCGCGATGTAGGCAGGAAGCATAATATTTTCAAGAGCGGTAAAATCCTTTAGAAGATAATGAAACTGAAAAATAAATCCAACTTTTTTGGATCTGTATACAGAAATTTCTTTTTCGGAAAGAGATGTTATTTCTTCATTTCCGATAAATACGCTGCCTTCATCGGTGCGATCAAGGCCTCCTATAATGTTTAAAAGAGTGCTTTTCCCGCTGCCGCTTTGCCCTGAAATTGCTACGGACTGTCCTTCATCTATTTCGAAATCAATCCCTTTGAGGATATGTAAAGTTTCAGATGCCGAAGTGTAATTTTTAATAATATTGCAGATTTTAATCAGAACTTTATTCTGTTCATCATTCATAACGCAAAACCTCCGCAGGTTGAATTTTTGTTGCCTTTCTTGACGCAATCCATCCTGCTGCAAGCGCGGACAGAAAACCAAACATAAAAATAATTATTACCTCATGAAATATAATTCTTGAAGGAATCTCTTTTATATAGAAAACAGTTGGAGAAAATACATAAAAATTTCCCGTAGGTCCAAGTCCAAGACGAATCGCAATTACATTAATTAAGTTGATAACCGAATTCACAATAATTTCTATTCCCGAAAAAAACTGCGGAATATTTGACGCGATTGCCAATCCCAAAACAAGTCCTATACCCGCTCCTGCCAATCCGATAAGTCCGCCGTCAAAAACAAAAATGGCCTGCACCGCTCTTTTATCGCCGCCAACAGCGCGTAAAAGTCCTATTTCTTCGCGCCGCTGCATAACAGATCTTCTTTGCGCCTGGAAAATATTTAATCCAACAACAATAAAAATAAGACCTACAAGTATAAACATAAAAAGTTTTTCGGTGCGAAGCGCCCCAAAAAAGGAACGGTTATAGTCTCTCCAGCTTGACAGTTTAATATTTTCGTATTCATTTAATTTTTTTCTTGCCTGCTCCAGAACATTTCTATCCTGAAAACGATTTGCAATTTTTATTCCCAATTTTAATTCGCTTTCATTATCCAGCAATGCTGATTTATCAATATTAATAAATGCCCAGCTGCAGTCATATTCGTAATAACCGGTTCTGAAAATACCTGCAACAAAAAATGTCTCTACGCCGCTCTCATCATCTTCTGCCGATATTATTCCGGTTATTGAAAATAATGTTATTGTATCTCCCATGCCAACGCCAAGGCGGCGCGCAAGTTCTGATCCCAATAAAATATTTTCGCTGTCTGAAAGATCAAAAAAACCGTCCTCAAAATCAAGTCTTGAATTCATTAATTTATCTATATCCGCAGCGTCTTCATTTAATCCCCTGACCAAAACCGCCTGCTGAGACGTTCTTCTTCCTCTCGCAAGCGCCTGGAATTCCTTAAACGGGACTGCGGCTCTTACTCCGGGAATTGAAAGCATAATATTCTGAAGTCCTGCAACATCTTCATCAGAAAATGATTCCAGCCGCAAATGATAAGACGAAATTTCAAGAATGCTTTCTATAAACCCCAATTGAAATCCATTCATTACCGCAATAATTACTATTAAAGCAAGCACTCCTACAGCTATTCCCAAAACAGCCAAAACAGGTGAATTCGAACGTCCTTTGAATATATAGCGAAAAGCGATAAATAAAATCCAGGGTAACTTCAATTTCCAGTCCTTGTTTCAGAAATTTTCCTTCCATCTTCCCAAACGGCGCGAAGCACAATCTCATTATCCATATAAAGTTCTTCTATATCTACTGCTCCTTCAACGCGGACAACTCTTTCCAATATGCCGTTTCTTAAATTTCTTTCGAATATTTTACCTCCGTTTGAATTATATCTGAATTCAGAGGTTAAAATAATATCGTCTTCTGTTTTTACTGATAATATAATACGATTTCCTTCCCACGTATTATTAATAACCCAAATGATATTATCATCTTCGTCATATAATGTTTGATTTAATATTCTGCCTCTGCTGTCTGTCTGAAAAATCAGCTTTGAATCATCAAAGAAATATACGTCGCCGAAATACTCAGGATACACATTAAGCCTTTCACTTACAAAGACTGTGTTTTTTGCCGCGTTCATTATATCTCTTGGAAATGACGCTCTCTCGGGAGCACCCATTTTACCGTACTGCATATCGATGTAAAATATTCTTTCTATTGCCCTTAACGATAAAGAACGATTATATCTGTAAAAGTCCGTATATGCTTTTGTGTACGTTTCACCGTCCTCCCAAATAAAAAACGAAGCGTTTATAAGCATGCCATCATTGTATTCATAGTCAATTCTTGAAATTCCGCCGTCTTCCAAAAACCGGTATTCAGATTCCATATTTCCATTTTCATTGAATAATTCAATAAAACCTTTTAAACTTTTCTCCCTTCCCGGACCTTCAAGGGACGCATTTAATCTTGTAATGCCTTCAATACTTCTGAATATCCACTGTTTGCGTATTTCATGGCTGTATCTGTGAAGTATACGAACTTCTGTTAAATATTCATCCTTGTAATATGATAAAAGATAATCAGGTATTTCATCACGCTCTACCCAATCAACAGAAAGAGCGTATTCGCTTCGCAGGGCGACAAATCTTGTAAGAATTTCTTCAAGAGCCATTCCGCCCTTATTTGAACGAAACCAGCGTGTCGGCTCTTTAACTGTCAGAAAAAATTCTATTTCTTCTTCATTTATTTCAATATCTTCCGCATTCTCATCCGTTTCTTGTGTAAGCGCAATAATACCCGCAAAGAGCAATAATACGAGAAATATTATCAGTGAATATTTTCTATTCAATTCCCGCAAACTCCTTTGCAAATTTTTCATTATCGAATGTTTCAATATCGGTATATTTTTCACCTGTGCATACATAAACAACAGGCAGTTTTAATTCAGATGCAAGTGAAAATACTACCCCGCCTTTTGCTGTAGAATCGTATTTAGTAAGTATTACGCCGTCCAAATTGACAGCCGAATTGAATATTTCTGCCTGTGAAAACGCGTTTCTTCCCGTTGTTGCATCCAATACAAGATACTTTAAATAGCAGATATCAGATGCCTTTGATTCCACGACTCTGTCAATTTTCCTTAGCTCTTCTACCAGCGCGGATTTCGTATGCATTCTGCCGGCTGTATCTGCGATTATTACATCAGCGCCGCCCGAAGATGCCGCCTCCAGCGCGTCGTAAACAACCGCGGCAGGATCTCCTCCCTGTTTATGCGCAACAACGCGCATATCAAGTTTTTCGCCATGAATTTTTAATTGATCAATTGCGGCTGCCCTGAATGTATCCGCCGCGGCAAGAATCGTTTTCCTGTTGTATTTATTTTTAAATAGATGCGAAAGTTTCGCGGCAGTTGTTGTTTTGCCTACGCCGTTTACTCCAAGTATCAAAATTGCCGCTGTTTTTTTACATGATAAAAAATCAACCGCTGGTTTCGCTTTTTTTAATTCATCTTCTAGCAGGACGCTTAATCTTTTTGGCAGCATATCGCCTGATTCTTTCCTGCATGTTTCCTTTAACAGTTCTGTCATTTTATACGCCTGCGCCGCGCCAAAGTCGCCTTCAATTAATAAATCGCAAAGATCGTCATATAACTCTTCGTTTTGCGTATTTTTACCAAGAAAAAAATTTTTTAATCTTTCGCCGAATTTCATTCATTCCCTTCCAGTATTCCCATTAGTTCCTGTCCTTTTTCCATCAGATGCATTTCAGGCATTTCCTGTTCTTCAGTAACTTCCGAATCGTCGATTCTTGGCCGTTGTACCCTTGCCGAAGGTACTGCAACAGGAGTTGCTCCCCTATTTGCAGTATAAAGATACCTGACCAGTCGGTAAATACAGTATGCTCCCGCAACGCCAAGCGCAATCAGCGAACCTGTAAAAACATAATTCATAACCGTATGGGTATTTGCAAAATCATCGGTATAATTACCGCTTTGAATAACAGAAGCAGAGCTGTTTAACGAATAATAACTAAGCCATGCGGTTATCCCCGTAACCCAAACGCCTCCCCACGACCAGTAATAGTGACGGCGCATTCTGTCAACGCGTCCTGTTTCGGACGGCATTGTCATATTTAATGAAAGACTTTGCGGATTGTCAGATACATTAGGTGTCCTGAATACGACTGTTCCGCGTTCAGAATTTAACGCTTCCAGTTCAACATACTCAAGATTATTCAACGGCAGACGCAGCGTATACGGAGATTCTCCAACGTACAAAGCGCCGTGATAAACTCTGCTTTCATTTCCTCCTTCAACATCTATTTCGATATATTCAATCGGATGTAGCCTTATATTAATTTGAGCGAACTCTCCGGAAGAAAGATCTGTTTCGAATGTCAAACTTTCATGATTAGCGGCTGTCGCTGTTACCAGTATTGTTCCGGGCGGATATTCTAAAATATTTGTTTCACCCCTTCCCGCAAAAGATCTGTTTATTAAAATTAAAGTTTCTTCCGGCTCGGCATTTATAGCTACAGCCGCAGGTTCATTTCCTGATAAAACGATAATAAGTCTTCTTGTGATTTCTTCAATTGCGTTTTCCAAATCGTCATTGGAAAAAATAATGGAATCCTGCCAAACAAATGATCTTGTATACACGGTATATAATTTTAAATTTAAAACATATCTGCCGTGAAAAAATGATATTGAACTTGCAAGAAAAGCATCCACTCTTTGAGCAGTGCAAAATCTGTTTTCTCCTCCGGCTTGAGGCGCCACAGGAAATGATAAATCAAGATTTCCCTGAGTCAATTTAAAAACAGGCGCGTCGTTTATTAACGGAGCTGTGCTTTCTGCTTCTTCAAAAACTTCCCTTAATCTTTCGATCTCTGTGTTTAACCTTTCAATATTGCGTCTGTAACGCCAATCAGGTTCGCCTCGGAATAATAATTGGGATCTTTCTTCCACTTTAGCGGCCAGAGCTCTTGCCGCAGCAGATCGATCGCGGGTCCACGCGTATTCTTCATAATAAGCGTATTCGGGACTGATTCTGTTGCGAACACTAATAGAAGATAATCTGTTAACCAGTTTTCTTGCGACCATATCTGCGATGTTTACCCTGTTTCGGGGAAGCGCGCTTGAATCAATATTTGTAATACATAAAGTCCATTCGTTATTTTGGGGAGTTACTTCATCTGCGGCTGTCTCCGTTCTGCCTGACGCAAAAACCTGCAGGACACAAGTTATGAGAAAAATAACTAAAAAGAATATGCGATTCAATAATTCTCCTTAGCTGCGGCCAGCCGTATATTTGTCTTACGATAACCGCGCATTAGTCCTGCGCGCGCTCATCGTTATTGCGCCATGAAAATTTTAAATACTCTTCTATAAACAAATCGATATCGCCGTCCATTACCGCCTGAATATTACCTTTCTCTGCTTTTGTGCGGTAATCTTTTACCATCGTGTACGGCTGAAACACATACGATCTAATCTGATTACCCCAGGAAATATCTTTTTTTTCCTGCGAAAACTTTGCGTTTTCTTTTTCTTTTTCCTGACGGTAATGTTCGTAAAGCCGCGCCTTTAACATGCTCATCGCGGTTGCGCGGTTTTTTATCTGACTGCGCTCGTTTTGACAAGCCACAACAATTCCCGTTGGAAGGTGCGTAAAACGAACCGCGCTGTCAGTCTTGTTTACATGCTGACCGCCAGCTCCCCCGGCGCGATAAGTATCAACCCGTAAATCTTCAGGTCTTACTTCTACTTCAATTGTATCATCAATAACGGGAAAAAGGTAAACCGACGCAAAAGAAGTGTGCCGCCTTGCGTTTGAATCGAACGGACTGATTCTAACAAGCCTGTGAATACCCGACTCGCCTTTTAAAAAACCGTAGGCATAATCGCCCTCAACTTTGCAAGTGGCGGATTTAATGCCGCCCTCGGCTTCCTGCCTGTCAACTTCTTCGACGGCAAAGCCCCTCTGCTCTGCCCAGCGAAGGTACATGCGGTAAAGCATCTGCGACCAGTCGCAAGCCTCAGTACCGCCGGCTCCCGAATGAACGGTAAGAAAGCAGGGGTTTTTATCAACTTCGCCTGACATTAGCTCGACAATATTGAGTTTTTCATATCGATCGGAAAGGGTTTTAAGTGAGTTTTCGATACCGGCGCTTTCGCTTTCGTCCTTTGCGTCCTGAGCCAGTTCAAAAAGCGTTTGTAAATCGGTAATTTCGTTATTTAGAGCTTTCCACGGTTCATATCGATTTTTAAGGCTTTTAAGCGAAGCCATCGTTTTATCGACATTTTCCTGATCATTCCAGAAACCGCTCTCGGCAGTTCTTGCTTCGATTTCTGCTATACGCTGCGCAAACTGAGCGTCTTCAAAGACGCCTCCATGTTTCGTTAATTTTTTTAAATAAGTCGGTTATGGGCGTACCCAGTTCGGCAAGTTCCATTGTATCTCCTAGTGTTTTATGGTAGAACAAAACCAAAAAATTTTCAACTGCGAATCAATAAACAGGGACGAACTCCGCAGTTTAAAGTAACAGGAGACCAGCCGCCCGCAAGTATCGTGCCAAGGTCCGACACAAACGATAATTGCCCGCAATGGAAGGGGCTTTTAGCGCTGTTCAGTGATACGTCATTGGCGCCTGCGTTCCTAAGCCAATAATGGGAATTACCGTCCAATTCGGGGAAGGTGGTTTTTTTATCGCCCTTCCAAAGAAAATTCTCGCGCATTGTTATAGGATGCAGACGATTATCATTTTCATAATAAAAACCTCTTTTAAGCATATAATCGGTAGGTTTGGCAAATCTTTCCTTGTTTACTGCCCAAACAGTGCCGGGAACAGTATAACCTTTGTCAAAATAATCAATGGCTTCTTTTACGTTTAACAAAAACACGTTGTCCTTTGTGTCGAGGCAGCCTCTTTCTTCGTATTTTTCGTATGTTTCCGTTGTAAGCGCATTAATATTCATCTTGTGCATTTTTTTTGCAACATAGTCATGGTGCATATACACGCCGTTTCCCGTATTAAGCCGCTCGACAATCGCTTTTTTTTCTTCGCTGTGAAAAGCGTTTTCGTAAAAATAACCGTTAAGCCATTTTCTTAGATTGCATACTTCCCATGGAATCATTGCCTTTAGCATGTCTTCTTTTTTACCTGTATTTGGATGCATACTTTTTTCTTTATCGGTCCAAGTATGCCATGTTCTGTATTCCAGTAAATATTCGCTCATAAGCAAAAGCTGCCCGTCTTTTTTTTCAAGCACGCGCCACAATATTTTTTTTACTCCGCCTGCTGCTTCCTGCGGATAACTCCCAAATTCGACATGTAAGGCATCTGTCCATTTTATAATTTCGCCCGACGTTATCTGTTTAAATTGAATATCAACGCCCTGACAAACGCTGCCCTTTGATAAAGCAGGCGCAGGTTTTGAAGGAGCCTCGGCGTTCCCTTGCTGTTCCATAGCCTGTTTCATTTGACTTTCGATCATGCTCTGCGCATCTTTCATTTGTTTAAGCGCATCTTCCATACCTGGCATGCCGGACATACCCTGCATCATCTTTATCGCATCTTCCATCTGCTTCATCTGCGACCCTGCCCCTTGTTTCATTAATTGTTCCAGCATTTTTTTATCAAACATGTTAATGCTCCCTGTTTGTATTATAACATAAAATTAAATATTTATTATAAAAATATTTACAATGCGGGAAGCCATCTGCCTGCGTAAGAAATTGTAATAAACGTGATTTTATTTCTTAAATTATTAAAAAGAACGAGCAATTCACAGAAAATCCATTAAAATATTAACGTCAATTACTATTTTTATCATGGAACATACTCCGCATTGTTTTTTTGTCAGGAGCCTCTAACCCTTTAAATATTCCATAAATTTCACCAAGGTCTTTAGGTAAGACTTGAGTTTTATTTTCCTTTAATTCGATAAAATAATGCTCTATTATTTGTAATTTATTGTTCACAGAATATCTCCAATGTTCAGGTTCGTGAAGAACCTCGGATTCTTGGCTAACTCCTTCCTTTTTTCTTTTTTCCTTTTTCTTTCTTTTCTCTTTCTTTCTTTTCTCTTTCTTTCTTTTCTCTTTCTTTATTAATAATATTTTCTAATTCATTAATAAATTCTTCAAGAGTAATTTCTCCTTTTTCCAGTTTATTGATTAATTCATCAATAATGCTAAAATAATTTAAAACTTTAGATATCAATTCAATGATTTTACTCTTATCAGTATCTGATATGATGGAACTATTTTTAATTTTATTAATTAATGCTTCCTTATTATTTACCATTTTACTTATCTCCTTTTTTAATTTTTTTTACAAGAAACAATTTTTGTTCTTTGCTCACAAGCGGCAGAATGCCGCCCGCAAAAACTTCAAACCTGACCACAATGCCCAACCGCCGCTCCCTCGTTTGCTGAAGCAAACATAGGTCGCTCCGGTATGGGCATTTTTAATGGTAAAACTCAGGGGCGAACAACACGGAAACCCATACTGAAGTCCCTAGCGTAGGGGTGGAAGTTGAGCCGGTAGGACGAACGAGTGTACTCGGCCGAATCGTACCAACTAACGCCGCGTACCACACGAACACTCCCAGAGACCGCTCCGGTATAATCAGTCTGACTACTTGTTGGCAGATTTCCATACCAATCCCAACACCACTCCCACACATTCCCATACATGTCGTATAACCCAAACGCATTAGGCTGCTTTAATCCTACCTGATGTGTTCTGCTGCCTGAATTTGCATTGTACCACGCATAGTTTACAAGTTCGTTTTCTGTATCGCCAAAATGCCAGTTTGTTGTTGACCCCGCTCTGCATGCATATTCCCACTGCGCCTCTGTAGGCAAACGGTAACCGTTTGCTGGTTCATTCGTTGTTACAAGCCATTTTAATGTTTCATGTTCGCTGATGTTATTTGGATCAGGATTATCTTTATCTATTATATAATAAGGCGTTAACCCTTCCAAAATGCTTAAAGCATTACAGAACTCTACAGCATCATACCATGTTACCATTTCAACAGGTCTTTTGCCCTGCGTTTCTCCTGTTGCAGGATTTGAATTAAAACCACTTGGATTTACTCCCATTACTGCTTCATACAGCTCCTGTGTTACCTGATACTTACCCATCTTAAACGCGCTTAATGTGATGATTACCTCAAATTCAATCCCGTTTTCCCAGTTTTTCCATGTTAGAGTTCCCGCAGGAATTGATACCATTTCCATTTCTATAGGAGTGTTATTATTGCCTTCTGTGTTGTCATATCCGCATGTTGTACAAATGCCGTCTGCCGGCGCATGATTGGCTGTTTCTGTTTTGGCATCATATTAATTATACCCAGATATGACCTTAGAATTATAATCAAATATGACTTATTTAAAATGATTGAAATAGAAATTATTAATCCGGCCACACCACATTTACAGGCCAGCCGCTCTGGTTTTTGACAGCAAGCAGGGTTTTCATACTTGCTTTACGTAATGCAGAATACTCTTCATCAGTTTCAGCCAGTGCAAGCGATTCCGGTGTTTGCCATTCAGATAAACGGCGGTTTAGCTCCTCTGTTGCCTGATGTTCAAGATATGCAGTATCAACAAGTTTGCCGTCAATGATTTCTATACCTTCAGGTAATGGGAGCTCACCTCTAATAATACGCTCATTATCAGAATCTTCGACCTTGCCAAAGGCTCCGTTAACCACAAGTCCGTATATTGTCGCTTCATCTTTGTTTAATTCACTTGGTCCTGCAACATAAGGTATCCAACCATCATCAGGATACAGGCTGGATTTGATTTCCACAATAATTTGATTCTTTTGTGGAGTTGTCCATTTTGGATTTCTAACATCTGTTATCATATTTATCTCCTTTTTATACAGATACTTTTCTTAAAACGTAATAGCCATTACCATTATGTCCGCATGATCTCCACGCACCTGTCAAAATACTACCTGTACCAGTATTCATGTATCTCAAACCATCAGCGTCTAATCTTGGATTATTAAATACAGCATTTCTGCCAACACTTCCACCTGACCAGCCAGCTACGATATGCGCCCCTACCGGAAAATCATTTTGATTAGAATCACTTGATGTTGAAAAACCAGCCCTATTTTCAATATTAGTTTGTAAGTGTGCTATGTTGCCTCGTGCTGCTTGAAGCCAGTTACGAAGTGACATAGCACCAGTTCCCGGTAAAGTGGAGGAAGCTGTTGCTGCAGCAACAGTCACTGATACAGGAATGGTAAGATTGCCGCTTGTATCTGTAACAGCTGCTGTTGTCGCGTCCGTACTGCTTGCTATAACAGTACGATTCAGATTGTTTTGTTTATTTGCAAATAAATGAGCAATATTATCAACAAGCCTTTGAATTCTTGTCCTAAGTGATGCCGTGCCTGCTGCAAGCTGCGTTGAATTTGCGGCAGGTGCGGTAATTGTCACAGGAACTGGCACACTTAAATTGCCTCCAGTATCTGTCACGTTTCCTGTGGCGTTGTCGTTTGTTGTAACCGTGCGGTTTATCGATGCCGGAACAGAAGGAATTTGTGACTGCGGCACTTGTCCAGCGCTGTCGAGTGTTGCTACACCATTTACAGCGCCTTTTTCAGATTTATCTATCTTGTTTTCAAACAACTCGTTTATAGCGCCTACAACATTTTTTGCTGCTGTTTTTAATGTGACGACGGCCGCGCCAAACCATGCGAATACTCCTCCGGAAGTAATAAGCTCTGTGCTGTTTTGCGTTGGTGCGTTATCAGGATTTGTTAGTTTGTTTACAAGTTCGGCTGTGATTTTAGAAGAAAGAACTTCAATCTGATCTGCCGTGAACGGCGTGTCGTTAACCTTGTATTGAGGAGACCACAGCTCGTTAGAAAAAAGCGCGCGCCACACAGAATTGACAGAACCCAATTCAGGATCTTGATTAATAAAAATAGCGTAGTCGTTTTGTGTTGGCTGTTTTGGCGTACCGCCCGAGTACCATGGACCTGTACGCAAAGATTCAAGGCTCGCCCATTGAAAATCGCCGTGCGAATCAGGAGTTAAAAACCATGCCGCTAAATTTGACACAGTTGAATTAACAAAGTTTTTATCCGCAAGTAAATTTGATACGCCCGCCTGATTGGGAATAAGCGCTAATATTTTATCGACCAACAATTGCAAAGCTTCATCGCCTTGCTGCCGGGCGCTGGTCTCTGCTTTTATCGACTGCTCAAGCACCTGATCGGCTTTTGCCAGCAATCCAAAAGCTGCATTTCTCTCCGTTTCTTCCGCAGCAATTAACTCATGTGCGTCATATATGCCTTGCTCGATTTTGTTCATATTTTGCGTACTGAACTTGGTACCGGGCTTTGTAATCAAACTAGGTCTATTACGCAGAATAACCGACCTGTCTGTTTCGTTTGCTTTATCAAATCTGTCAAGATT
>JGI24695J34938_10000692_pt1 | contig 31857 bp, 26 predicted proteins | sample TergutCo191P3_FD_34938 | JGI IMG/M metagenome (IMG submission 34938)
CTCGCGGTACTTGGCGACGGCGGCTTCGACTTGCTCTTTCGGGACTTGCTCGGCGAAAGATTCGCGTAACGGCGGGCCGATATATTTGGCGTATTCATCAAGCGAAGGGGTGGGAATGCCGAAGGAGTTTAACGCGTAGGCGAATGATTTCGTGATACCTTCTTTGGGGTCGGTCAGTGTTCCGTCTAAGTCGAAGAGAAATATTTGGGGCATAGGAATCCTTTTCAGCGGCGGTATAGGGTTGCTTTGTAATTTTAGCAGATTTAGTTGGGAAAAACAATAAGCGAAATTTTCGTTGCTGTCTTGACGGCGATATGATATTCTTTAATGCATGGATAAGCAGAACAGTAAATTTCAGAATGATTTAACGCAGGGGAATGTGACAGGGCAGTTGCTGCGCTTTTCGGCGCCGTTTATGTTGTCGATGTTGATTCAGCAAAGCTATAGTATGGCGGATTTGCTGATTGTCAGCTATTTTTCGGGCGAGGCGACGGTGGCGGCGGTTAATAACGGCGGGCAGTTGGCGTTTCTTGTGACTTCGATTGCGATTGGGTTATCGTCGGGCGGCACGATTTTGATCGGGCAGTTTTTTGGGGCAAAGAGAATGGAAGAGATGCAGAAGACTGCGTCAACGATGCTTTCGGCACTTCTGATAACATCGATTTTATTGGCTTTGATTTTTATTCCGTTTGGCAGCACATTTTTACGGATGCTTAACGTTCCTGAGGAAGGTTTTCGGGAGGCGGTTTTATACCTGATTATTTGTATGGCAGGGCTTCCTTTTATTTTCCTGTATAATGCCATTTCGGGGATTTTGCGGGGGATGGGGGATTCGAAACGCCCGCTTTATTTTATCACGGGGGCATGTGTTGCGAATATAATTCTTGATTTGATTTTGGTCGCGGGGTTTGGGATTGGCGCCGCGGGGGTTGCTGTTGCGACGGTGGCGGCGCAGGCAGGCAGTGTGGCAGCGTCGGCTATTTATTTAAGGCGCAGTGGGTTCATGTTTGATTTTAAGCCGAAAAGCTTTATTATTGATCGGGATAAACTTAAAATGATTTTGCGGATTGGGATTCCGTCGTCTTTTTCGCAAGTGGCGGTTAATTTATCTTTTTTGATAATGACCGGGTTGGTCAATGGGTATGGGGTATATGTATCGGCGGCGGCGGGATTGGCAGGGCGATTCAACGGCTTCGCGATTATGCCTGCGATAGCGGTATCCAATTCAGTTTCGATGATGTGTGCGCAAAATCTGGGTGCGAACTTGAAAGACCGCGCTTTGCAAACGATGAAAATCGGGATTATTATGTCGATGGTAATCGGGTTGCCGATTTTGGCGGTGGTGCAGTTATTCTCTTTTGAGATTATGGGGCTTTTGTCACAGTCGCCGCCTGTTATTGAGGCAGGGAGTGTTTATTTAAGGGCTTTTTCATGGGATTATTTGTTCGTACCGTTTGTTTTTGGTTTTATCGGTTTAGTTAGCGGTGCGGGACATGCGCATATTATCATGATTAATACGCTTATTACGTCTGTTTTGGTACGCGTTCCCGCGGCTTTGCTTTTATCGCGGACGTTTGGGTTAGAGCTTAGCGGGGTAGGTTATGCGGCTCCCGTGGCGACATTCGCGGGGGTGATATTTTTATTGGGCTATATTTTGAGCGGGCGTTGGCATGTGGTGGCGATTCATCGGCGGTGATGCATCGGGGTTCAGCGGCGGTTCGGACGGTTTGGGGGTTCGGACGGTTTGGAAAAATAAGCGTTGACTTTATTGCGGAAAGAGGGTAGAATATCACTTGCATGTAGTGTTTTTGCAGGAATGGCGGAATGGCAGACGCGCACGGTTCAGGTCCGTGTGGTAGTAATACCATGAGAGTTCAAGTCTCTTTTCCTGCAACCCGGCAACAAAAGGCATGAATTGCCGGATTTATCAAAACGACGCAATTCCTTATTTTCAAAGGATTCTGCGTCGTTTTGATGTTTTTTAATGTTCGCAATATTTATCAAAACATTTGCAATTTTCATCCATTTGTCATCCATTTTTCATCCATTGAAAATTGCTTGTCATCCATTTCCACGCTCAGAATATCTTAACCTTGGCAATCTGCTGATTGTATTTTTCTTTCAGCTTCTCAGTTATATGCAAGTAGATTTCGCGGGTGACTTTACTGTTAGAATGTCCAAGCCGTTGCGATATATTATCAATCTGGATACCGGCTTCCATAAGTAAAGAAGCACTTGTGTGTCGTAAAAAATGAGTCGTTATTTCCCGACCTAAGATTTTACTTGATCTTGATTTTAAATACTTATTGTATGCGTAGTATTCAATGTTCCGGCCTTTTTCGTTGGTGAAAAAGAAATCACTTTTTTCATAACCGTATTGAATTTTCTGTTCCAGCATTAATTGTTTTATCTTTTTGCAGACCTTAGCAAGTTCAGGCTGAATATATACATCCCTCGTTTCGCCGTTCTTTGGGGTTGTAATCAGGTCATTTACTGAATCATAAGTCGTATTTACATGGATGATACTATTATTAATATCCACATCGTCATTTGTCAGGGCAACAGCTTCGCCAATCCTTAGTCCGGATAGTATCATAAAGTGAGTTAGTAGCCGCCATCGTTCAATTTCCATGCCATCAAGCAGTTGCCTGACCTCATTAGCTTCTAAGAACTTATCTTCGATTTTAAAGCGGTGGGGTTTATCTTTGAAACGTTTGAGCTTGTCGAGCCACTTGATATCGGCAATGTAATCTTTTTCATATCCCCATCTAATCAATGCCTTAAAGCGCGTCAAACGCTCATTAAGCGTGCCGTTTCCCTCGCCAGTTTCTCTAAATTTGTCAGCTACATAGTTTTGGTTTAACTTTACAATCTTTGTGTCAGCTCCGAGTATGCGCACGAAAGCATAATAAGCATGCATATTACGTGAATATGTTGCTTTCTTTATTCCATTCTCATCGATAAATTGATACTCTAAATATTTGACCACCAATTGTTTAAGAGTAATGTCATCGGGGTCAAGCTCATTAATTTTAGTCGGCTTATTCAGTTTATCAGCAATTTTTCTTTGGAGCTCAGCCGTTGCTGCCTTTCGCGTGTGTGTAGTGTTTTTATCGCATGTAGCACTAACATTTCTTGCCTTGCCAGTCAACGGATCTTTGTATCGCTCCATGAACCTATATCGGATGTCTCCATTTTTTGCTTTTCGCTCCTGTATCCACATGATTTTCACCTCCGTTTTTCGAATCTCGTATTTTGGTATCTGGTTTGATTTTTTCTTTTTCGTAGAAAAATATATGATTTTCAATGATTGAAATGGACTCAAGAAAGATCTGTTTTTTTCGTGCAGGATACAATAGTAGCGGAAAATAGAGACAATGAGATATGTTAGCTTCCCTTATTGATTATGGTTTCAAATCATAATATTAAACTTATCCCACAACCCACCCTCAATAAGTAAATTCGATATTGGTACTAACAAATAAATTGTAACTTGTGAATTTTTAACATTTGGCAAATACTTTTACATTTTTTCCATAGCCCGACGGAATCCGATTTTCAACGTTGGATTAGGGCACCAAGTAGCCGGTTAAAATTATATCGCACCTTTACTGATCTACACCAAAATGATTAAATTAAATCCGTTTTCCAATTCCATTCTTGAATCATAATATCGATTTCACGATATTTTTTTGAGCCAAGCTCAATATCTTTTTGGATATTTTTCATGTCGATTGTTTTCACATATTTAATTTCTGATCGTGAATAGCGATTTAAAAAATTACCCAATGATGCTTCGTGAATTGCTCTTAGAGTAGAAGTGCCCAGCTTAAAGCAATCACGTTTAGCAATCGCTTCCGCTAGTGTTAAACCATTATCCATCACTGTATCATTATTCGTCCTGTTAATCTTTACAACAAATAACTCCAGCCGCTCTATCATTGATTCATGAATCTTCAATAATTCGAGAACATTCTCGGACGGTTCATCACCTTCCTGTACCACGACATTCGTTTTCATTCGCTCGGTTATTTGTTTGATTTTCATCTTCAAATCCGCTCTTTCAATTAATGCTTCCGCTAATTTCATAGTCTTTTCTCCATTCACCGAATCACGTTTTGTCTTGTCATAAGCATTATAATGTACTTGTTGTCTTTTTACAAGACTTAATGTATAATATTTTTTGACAGACCCTTTTAGGTTAATAAAAATGCCGGATGCAGTATAGCAAGGCAGCGAGGAGGAAGTATATGCATAGGAGCCAACCTCTTGATATGACCAATGAAAATTGCTCAAGAAGCTGGGCATAAAAGAGCAGACCGAAGAAGAAAAAGCAGCCGGACGGCAGGTTATCAAGGTTGAAACGGTGGACAGGATGTTTGAGTTTAAATATAAAGACACCATTGTCAAAAAGATTTTGCGACCATTCCGCAGATTGAGAAATCGATATAACGAATGGAGACGGCGGCATAAGTGTTACCGCCTTTTTAAAGAACAGCTCACCGAATACTATCTGTGGAGCATTATGTCATTCCTGCCGCTGTTTATCCGGCACTTAGAACTTTATATCCAACTGGAAAAAAAGCATGGTCATTCTGCTCAGGAATGGCGCGATTATAAAATCTCCACAGCACAGGAAGCACTTGATATTATTAGGCGGCTTGTGGATGAGAATTACAATAATCAATATCTCGAACTCGTAGAAGCAAAGTGGGGTGAGTTCCCGTATAAAAAAACAACCTATGCCAACGGTAACACTGGCTTTGAACACATGACGCCCGATGGCTAAGATGAAGAAGTAAGCGCAGCATATGAAAAGGGACACGCCGATGAGGAACGGGATTTGAAGAGGTTGGGAGAAATTGTCGAGCAAAATATGATGGATTGGTGGGATTAATTCATTTACTCATTCCTTCGTTAAGTAATCTTCAAATAAATCTATTTGCAATTTTTTGATTCTTAAAGTATCAGGCTTATCAGGAAGCTTTGTATTTTTAGCGGCAATTTCAAATTTTGTCCGGTATTCCTCGGCCATTAAAAAGATATCTTCGTAACTATATTTCCCATTCCGGATATCCATCAATAAATCATGCTCTTTCATGCGTTTTGTGATGATTCCTCGCCCATCTAATATATCTGTCCCCGTTATTAACAGCCGCATCAAATGCATGGCATGTTTGAAAAGGTGCATTTCATCCTTTTTGCGGTTGCGATGTTTCAATTTGTCAAAAGTTTTAACGGTTTCGCGCATTTCAGAATAAATACCAACAAAATCACGAACCGGGTATCCTTCCAGCTTAATATCCATAAGGATTTGATTTCCTTCATCATTATGAAGCCGGATTGCATTTTTATCAAAGGAAGAATAGGTGCGATTGAAATGGTCAATCTCCCTTAACAGAGTTTCTTTCAGATGTTTTTCCTGTTGTTTTAAACTAAATTGATCATGGCAGAGGGCGTTTGATAACCGGCGTAACTGAGCGGAGGCATAATTTCCAAAACTGTTTATAACACGCTTTGACAAAAACAAATCGGCATTGTCGCGTACTTTTTGACCAGATTCATTTATTAAAGCAATGCACTCCTCATCAGCGCCAAGAAGCTCTAATGCATTAGGGTTTGCGGCAAGGCAAAGGCGGAAAAATTTCTTCATACCGTAAATAACTGTATCTGTTGGCAAATCTTCAAATTGTTCAAAGCTTTCGCTACCCAGCAGGTATTTTTTACCTTCAACAAGAAATCCCCTGAGATCAATATCGCTGTTTTCATTATTTGTTCCGTAGCTGTGAGAACCGCTGACCACCAAATATGCGATATTTTTCAAATCCGGATTCTGCCTAAGAAAATCATATTTAATATCATCTAAAACGAAAATCATTATTAATCATTAATCCACACCATATCAATAATTTTTTTGAATACAGCATCTGCTTGCCCATAGTCTTTATTTTTATTAAATTTCAAATCATTAAGCCGCTTTTTTGCCGTGCGATCTCATTGAAAAAATATTTCATTAGTAATTCATTTTGCGGTACTAAATGACTTTCATCAACAACTTCTTTCAATTTGGCTAGATTAAGTATTTCATCTAGGACGGTTCGATCCATATCAATCGCATCCAGCGTCCTGTAATATTCAATATATGGCATTTTTTCATATTGCTCAATATATTTTATGTTCGCAAGCGGGCGCAGCACATAATAATATTTCTTGATTTTAGCATGATCTTCTGAATCAATTTAAGCATACTTTTTTTGGGCAAGGCTCAAATAATGGTGTGACACTGCAACAGGGTTAAAAAATTGTTCCGCTAATCCTTGTAAAAGAATGGTTATTGGTTCATTCCGAATATAAAACTCATTTGATGTAAGCCATTCAAACATCACAGCATTTGATTTAATAATATGCAAAACAAACTTTTTAAGGTCCCAGCCATTTACATCGAAGATTTTGTCGGTATCATATTCAATAAATTCCGGCTTATCAAATATTGATAAATACCATTCTTTTTCATGAACATAAACAAACCGGCAATCATAATCTGAGTCGGGGGAGGCAAAACCCCAGCCCCGGCTTCCTGATTCGATTGCGAACAAGATTTTTACATGATTTATTTCTTCCGCATCGCGTAGTTTTTGTATAATTGCGTTTTTGATGTTATTATCATTCATTTAGTTTCCCATTCATATTTGCTTCAAGTAATAGCGTCGAAATATCTGACTGCCAAAATATTATCACAAAAATAATCTAAACGCAATGATTAGGTCCTTCAGAATGGGCTCTTGTTTAGCTTGTTTAAGGTGTGTAATACCGCTTCATGGGACTCTCACCCCTCCGAGGTTCTCTCCGAGCCGCCCCATTGCGTGACCCGCTTTTCGCGGAGCTGTGGCTGAGCGGAAGTATCATTATCGGCTGCCGGGATCAAGGCGGGGATGTTTTTGACCCCGCCTCTTTAACCTGCACACAAATCGTTTTTGATATAAGCTTCGGAATGAGATCATAAATTAGTTTTATGCCGCCTAACATTTCATCGTTCACACGCGCCCAACGTCGCGTTTTCAGGCTTCGATGGTAGAGTTCGCCAACTCTTGGATAAAAACGGCACATGGTGCGCAACAGGCGGCTGCAAACGTGTTATTCTTTTGACTACGCGAAATGAGTGCTTTGTCAAAGGTATCAATTTGAGATTTTTGCTCTCGAAAAAAATTTATGATATCTGGCTGAGTAATTAAATTAACGTAGAAATAGATGAAAAAGATTCGATAATTTGATTGGATTTTTTTACGATATTTGAAGCTATATGATGTGACCTCTGTTCAAATTATCTTTCCATAAACCTCTCCACATCAATAATCATGCGTATATGCTTACCTTTGCCAATTTCGTTTGTGCCATCATTAGCCGTTACTAAAAACTCTATTTTTCGCCCATAAACATATTCGATTGTGGCGGTAACGGTTATCTCCGCTCCAATCGGGCTGGCTTTTATATGTTCTACATTAATCACGCTTCCAACCGAGGTTTCACCTTCATTCAAGCAATCGGCAAGGCATTCACAAGCAGCTTGCTCCATCAGTGCGATCAACGCCGGTGTTGCAAATACAGGCAAGGAACCACTTTTCATTTTGATGGCGGTATTTGATTCATTAACGATAATACTTGCATTTGCAGTCTTTCCGAGAAAGAGATTTGATTCCGGAATGCCATTTTGTACAGCAAGAACCCCGGCTATTACATGCTTGCAAAGTGAACCATCCTGTGCAACACCGCATGAACAGAAAAAGCTTTCAATATCCACGCCGTCTTTGGTGAAGTGAAATGAGCATCGTCGCGGGTTTGATTTATCAGTTACATCGGCAATATAACCGATATTATCATTATGAAAAAATGTCACTTTTCCGTTGTTAAACAGTTTTATGCCCGTCTTTATTGCATTGACTTCATGCCATCTGCTTTCGAGTGTTGCAAGGGTTACTGCGTACTTATTCAATGTTTTTCACGCTCCTTAGTGATAATATTATAGGATTTTACATTATAGAAAATATAACCACTTAGGATTAAATTGTCAAATCCGCAATTGCCAAATCGTTTCAAAATCATGGATTAACACTTGACATTTTGTATCCCTTGGGATACAATGATAACATGAACATAAAAGAAACTGATGACTTCAAAAATTGGATGCGCAACCTTAAAGATCATATGGCACGAGCAATAATAAATGCCCGGATTAGGCGCCTTTCTTTAGGAAATAAAGGGGATGCTAAATATTTAAGCGATGGCGTTTCAGAACTTCGTGTAGATTACGGACCCGGATATCGAGTGTATTTTTTTGAAGCAAATCGGGAAATCATAATACTGCTTTGTGGCGGCGATAAGTCATCACAAAGAAAAGATATCGAAAAAGCTAAAAAAATAATTATTAATTTGGAGGTGACAGAATGAAAACAGTTATAACTTCTGTATGGGATCCGGCAGAATACCTTAAAACAGATGAAGAAATAACCGCATATTTATGTGATGTTTTCTCTACCAATGATGCGCAGCTTATTATTGCCGCTATCGGTGATGTCGCCAGAGCACAAGGTATGTCAAGGGTAGCAGATGATGTGGAGTGCGGCAGAGAAAGTTTATATAAGTCCTTATCTAAAAGCGGTAATCCATCATTTGAAACTGTTTATAAAGTGTTGGTTGCTCTTGGGTATGGGCTAAGTGTTTCTCAATCATCCGGTTCTTGAAAAGAAATTGAAATAATTTCCATACTTTTTCCATCCATTTACGTTTTCCGATAATGATTATGAGATGCCAACCGCGTAAAATGGTGGGGCTTCATTCATAATATCTATAGAAAAATTGAATGTAAGGAGCTTTTTAAAAAGGGATTACTGAGCAAAGATACCTGCTGCTTTTATTGATTCCTGCTCAATCTTACAGTCATGATTTAACATAAAATCAAATATTTCCTGATATTCTTTAAGCTTTTCCGCCTTCATGGCTTTTTTATCAGTTTGTGAAAGGTTTTTATAAATCCCTCTCTCGTAATATCTTTTTAGAGTATCTAAATCCATTTCTAATGGTTTAAAAGGAATGCTTGTTTTTTCCTTTAAATTTTCTAATATCAAAAATCCATATACATCCAAGTCACCTTTGTGATAATATTGCTGACTATCATTTTGTGCATATAAAAATTTCAAGAACTTTTGTTTTGAACTGTTATGAAATCCGCCCAGATAAATAACCACCGCTTCTGCTTCACTTGTGTCATGGTATGTTGTTAGATTTTCTACTGTAATGACCCGCTCTGCCAAGACCTTAATACCAGTTATCTTTTCAATTGCCAAATTGGGAATCGCTATGCCGCCATCCATTTCATGTAAATAAATGACCGACTTCTCATAATGAATAATTGCTTGACCCTTGACCATTATATAAGTCGGATTGTCAAATAAATTGTAGATTTCCAGAATTCGTTCTTTTTCCACTACTATATCCGTATAATCATATAATATGCTTTGAATTACCGAACGTAATCTAATAAATTCCTTTGAATCTTTGAATATGGCGGCAGAAAAGTTTCTTACATATGTTTCTTGCTTTAATGACAGTATCGCATGGATGGCTATTAATATCGAATTCAATTTTTTCCTGTCATAAATAATATCATATGGCAGCTTCTTATATTGATTCAGCAACTCGCATATATCCAGGCAAAATTTATTAAGCAAACCGTCTGCACTGTTCAAATATGGTGTGAGAACGATTCTCATTTCATCACATAAAACCGGAATCGGAGTTCGGTTAAGCTTCTGATAAATAGAATCAACGTTTTCAATCTTAAGCCTAACTTTCAAGAACTTTCCAGCTTCATCACAAAATGCGTCAGCGACCTGATCGAGTATCAGCTTTTGGATTGCGGCATTGATATCACGATACGCCTGATGATTATAACGGTCTAAATACTCTTTGAATATCTTTCCAGGCTCTATCTGAATTGCGTTAAGGTCAGACTGGGCTCGCTTAAACCCTTTACGTTTTTCATAGATATCAATAAAATTTTCCATGATTAGCTGATAATAATTTTTCATTCGTCATATTCCTTCAAAAACAGCGAGGGCATTTCTGGAACCGGACTTTACAATGGAATAAGTGATATCACAATAAGGAAATATTGAAGTACATTTTTCCGGTGTGGCGATTAATATCAATTGCAAATTTAACTCCTTAAACATTTTCATCATTGGTCCAATCCGGTCACTTGTCATATTATTAAATGCTTCATCCAGTAAAATTAATCTAATGCAGTTATCACTTTGCTGGTAAATTTGTAGTAGTGACGCACAAATCGCTACATAAAAAGGAGCCTGATTTTCGCCGCCGCTACCATCACCGCTTACTTTTGATAAGGGAACTTCCAGTTTGGTGACAAAATTTCTGACGATTATATCATAATCTAAATAGGTACGGTAATCGACATAAGCTGATATTTGTTTGGCGTTATTTTTCTTGCCGGTGATATTTTGCTGGGCATGATTTTCAACATCCACCATAATTCGCTGCATAAATTCATCAATTTGACTTTCAAACACCTCTGACCCCGTCGCGAGAATTTCCATGATTTCATTACCGGCATCAATCTGCTGATTGTCTTTATCCATAATGATATTATAGAAAATTAGCAACTCTTTATCTTTACTGCCATCAAGTAGAAAACGATAACTTTCTTCGCCATAATGAAGAAGCCCCATAACCTTGTTCAATTGTCTGAACTGTTGTTTAGCTCGTAAAATATCATCTTTCATACGGAATAGTATTTCTTTCCGGAATCTTTCCTTGCAAAGTTCCTGAGCCTTCTTAAGCTCATCCCGGTGCGATTCCAAATCTATATTGAGCAGGGAATAATACACCGTTTGATACTTTTTATCATCTTCAATTCCCTCAGCATAATCACAAGCATAGGTGCCGGTATATTTCCTTTGCATCGGAAGTAGTTCCGCATTTATATAATTGTTAAAACTATTAATGCCTTGATTAATCTGATTACCGAAGTTATAAGCAATCGGAGCCGCCAATTTAGACTTTCGTTCCTCATTAAATTTTTCGACTGCCGTATCAATATATTGCGCGTGAGTAATTAGCATCGCAGTATAAGCTTCATTGACATTGTCAATATTAATCTGCAAACTCATTAAAACCAGCTTGGCATTTTTTATTACCTCCTCTGCATTAATTTTTTTGCTTTTAACAGTTGTAATTTGATCTTTTATTGCTTCTAATACTTTCTTACATTCTTCAACTCGATTATGCATAGCTCTAAGCAGAGGATTTTTTTCAAATTCTTCTATTTGCGCTTTAATTTCAGTAATCGTTCCAAATAATTTTTCAGCTTCGCTTCCGGCCTCACAATTCTCTTCTAACTCTACAAATGCATTTCCCGCAGCGAACCACTGATACTTTTTATCCAAGGCGATAAACTTTTCCTTTTTCGCATGGTACTCTGCTTGTAAAAGGCGTTTCTTTTCCAATGATTCCCGCGCGTTCTTCAATTGCTCCTGTAAGGCGTCAATACCAATGTATCGCTCTCTGACAGGCATTCTTTGGATGCAATAGTTCTGATACCGCAATAAATCTTTTGTGACGCTACGCTGATTAAGTTCCAACTCGTCTTCGTTTTCACAACATACTACCCTGCCCATAAGATAATCCGCATATGCCCTGGCATAAGGATTTTTGCTTTCCACCACCTGTGAAAGTGTTTTCATCCCTAAATTCAAATCGTTTTGGCTCCGCATCAAACGAACCGTATCAATAAGGCCAATACTACCTACTTGGTTACGTAAAGAAATAAATACTTTCTTAGCTATATCATAATGCTTTGGATTAACAATTATATTGAATCTTTGCTGATTTAAATAACTTTCAACTGCATCCTGCCATATCGGTTCATTCATGTATAATAATTCGCAGAAAACTTTTGCCTCTGGCTCCTTACCTAATTCCGTTAGTTTTTCATTAATTGCATTCTTTATTAATTCTGCTTCACGCGGGAAACGCATCGTTCCCGTCTCTAATACTGATATCTTGGTGACTAAATCGGTTATTTCATCTTTTACCAGATTTAGCTGGTTACGAGTCATAGCATCACTATTTCTTATTTCTTCGCCAATTTCTCCAAACATTTCTTTACATTGGTTGATTGCCGTTATTCTGTCACTGGTTATGGCAGAAAGATTGCCGATAACATCCACATCCACTTGACACACGATTTCCATCATTGCCATCTGCTTCAATAAATCAACAAGCTTCGTATATGAATCGTCAAATTTTGCCGCCTTTTTAGTCAGCAATGAGTATTCCTTCTTCTTTTTCTCCACATCATCAGTTAAATACAATAAAGCTTTATTTTCTTGCTTATTATCAAGATCACTCCGTGCTTGGTAATGTTTCTCATCAGCATCCTTTTCTTTTTCATCCAGTTCGTCAAGCTGTCTGTCATAAATACCCAACATTTCACTTTCCCGTCCAATATCATCTTCTTTTTCTTTCAGCTTTTCAATTGAATCCTGCAATTTTGCATAACATACAAGGGCTTCATTTACTTTTACTTTAGCATCAAGTTCCTTTGCCACCGTGATTTTATCAAGTATTTCGGCTAACAATCGCTCTCTTATTTGTGCCTCCTCCAATACTTCCTGTAAACGTTCTAACTCACGCATATCACGATGTAAAATATCAACATTAATCTCCGGTTCCGGTAGTATATATGCATATATAAAATTACGAATATCATCAATATCGTCCAGACTGGTACCCATATGGAATACTTGGTTAAACTTCTTACCAATCTGCGAATCCGCCTCGCCTATCCCCAGCACCCGGCAGATTCTCCGTCTGGCTTCTGCCTGTGAGGGTGCCCGGTCCAGTCCCCTGTTTTCAAGCATGAATTCTTCTTTCTTTGCCGGTCTCCGGCCATCTTTAACGGTTGTAAAATAAGGCATATCTGTTAACGAAAAGCCGCTTTTCGAGATATACCAATCCTGCGAAACATGCCTTAACTCTTGATAAGGTTGTTCTGATTCAATCCGCACTGAGATTACAAATGTTTTATCTATAGATTCATCGAGAAATTCGATGCCGATATATGTTACTGTGTGTTCCGGTCGTAAATAACTGTTTTCCCCCCTTTGTTTTTGATGAACCGACCCTTGTAAGCTTCTGGCACTTTTTTTATTTCCGGCGGTATTAAAATCCTTGTTTGTCGTTAGGCAATATCTGATTGCGTCCATTATTGTCGTTTTCCCGGTCGCATTTATACCAATAAGATAAGTGATGTTTTTAAAACTAATAATATCGTCAATGAAATTATGCCAATTAATCAATTTTACTTTTGTCATCCGAATCATATCTCGTTATCCTCATCTTCTTCCAATCCTTTGTACTGTTGCAGGAACTCATATGTCGCATCATATGCATTGCTAATAGATGAATCCGGCATTGCCAACATAACGGACGGATAAATTTGAATTCTCGCATCTGTATCCGTCAATTTGTCTAATCCCGTAGCAAGATTGTACTTTTTGATATTTATTAAACATTCCTCCAAGAGTTCTTTCTTAAATTTTCGTGGAAGATTCAGTTTTTCATATTCATTCTTAATTTCTTCAACACTAGCTATTACTTCGTCCGCACCTGTCTTTAAGCTTTCTCTTTTTTGAATATAGAGAAGACGTAAAATTAATAAGATAATGCTTTCGTACTTTCTTAATACCAACTTTCCGGTTCCATGATTATTAATTAGCTGCACTACCCGAAGGTTCCGATGTATTATAATCGTATACCCTAACGGCAAGAAAATGCTGCGGAAAGCGTCTTCATGATTTATAACATAATAATATTTATCTCTTGTCGCATCCAAATTACCGATGATAAAGCAATTATTTAATAAGTAATTCGCAATTTCCTCTTTGATATCGATTGCCACTTGTTATGCGTCCCTTTCCTCTATAATAAAATCTTTGAATCTCATACCGGCATATTCGACATATGTATCTTTAATCATCACATTGTAAGCCCGGTCATTTGCCTGCGAATAAGTATATAATCCGATAATTTTTACGATTGTAGTTAAATCATTTTTATAGATACTGCTCGCTGATACAGCTTGATGGCCTTTCAATACTTCCTTGGCGAAGCGATAGACATTTTCCGAAGTCAAGGCATTTCTGGCATAATCAAGCAAGCGGTTTTTTTCTTTTTCTACCAAATTATAATCCAATGCTTCGATTGTCTTAATTAAATCTATTGGTGTTGGATTCCTTCGTCTGCTTGGTGTGGCCAATGAATCATAAGCAAAGTAATTTTGATTATAAATTTGAAATAAATTACCGGCAATCGTATCATCAAAAGCATTGATATCACCGCTGGTAATTTGTGTCGCATAATATTGTAATAACCCGTTGATTTTGCTTTTTACACTGCCATCAGATAACAAAAGAAATTGCGCTCGTTGGACTGCTCTTGTCCGATAAATGATATGTTTATTATCTATTACTCGCATAATTTCTTCCATTTCATTAACATCGTCTCTGATTTTATTAATCATTTTTTTTATTTCATAACGAGCATCAGCACAATCTTTTTTTTCAACTTCCATATAATCTATAATTAAATCCTGTAATAAATCATCCTCACAAAAATCTAATTGCTCATACAAGCCGGTGCGGTAATAAAATAAATTATCGTTGGTTTTAAAACGATGATAAGCTCCTACTACAATACGTTCTTCATATTTTTCAAACAATTTAAGTATTTCCTGCGGCTTTTTTCCTTTTGTTAGCGTATCAATATATTCTTCTATTGAAGCCGCCAACTGACGCAATGATTGATTTAAATCATCCATATCCTCCGATACTTCTTTAAGGATTGTTTCATAGGGATTTTCCTGTTGCTCAATGCTATCTAGTAAGGCATAGATTTTAAATAATTTTCCTTTATACGTAATGATTTTTGGGTTAATTATTTCGTTAAATGATTTTAAAAGCGGAACCACGGTATACTTAACTGCCAATTTTGGTTCTTCCTCATAATCACCATCTTTCTCTTCCAACCAACCAGTTTTCCGCAATCGCCTTAAAAACCTTGTAGCGTTATTTCGGTATTCCGAAGCATCAGCATTATCTTCTTCTGATTCTTCTGTTTCATCGAGAATAACCTCTTCACCTAACCCAATAAAATAAGCTTCTACCTCATTGATTATTGTACTTTTTTCAATTGCATACATTGGCATGCGCTGGCATTTATCCCAAATCAAGCATAATATATCCATATATCTTCTTTTATTGGAACCTGCAAGCGGGCTAAATAAATCATCATTTATTAAATCAAAAATATGCATTATGTATTCCTTTAAAAAGTTCTTTTGCATTTATAAAATCGCTTTTGTTGCTACATTAAATAATTAATGCCTCTATTTGCCTTTATAACATCAATAATATCATATAACCTGCTGCTATACAATCTTTGTGAATTTTTGCTTTATTTACTATCTGCCATATAGTCAAGAAAAAAGCGGGCGTACGGTACTCGTTACCTTGATCTTTTTTAACTCAACCTCTTGTCTTTTTCAAGGACTTTTTGTATAATGAAAGGCACCAAATAGATATTATTCAAAAAGCAGTTGACACAATAAGCGAATTTATTAAAGCGGAGGACGGATTAATAATGAACATGGTTACGATAACCCTTAAAATGGATTTAGAATTTCATAATAAGCTTGAAGCTATTTTATCAGAAAATGGTCTAACTATTGAAAGTAGGTGTTACTGTCATTATGAATGATGGGTAACATACCATCAGTGTTTCAGATACTTGTTTTTGATTCAGAAAGAAAAGCTACCATTTTGCTACCATTTATACTATTTATAATTTGAGAAGCCTTGCAAACCGCGTTAAAGGGGTATTTCCCCCTAGGGGTTCAGTTCCCTTTTCCTGCATATGACCAAAGAGATTTTCTAAGGCGTCATACAAAGGTACGACACCAAAGAAATCTAAAGCTTTTCGCGCATCCTACGCAAAGACCCGAAAAAAATGGGCGTTTGCTGTATTTTTGCGTTTGTATTAGTTTACTGCCGTTTGTTGCATTAGGTATGTTATTTCTGAGTGGCGAAATGCGGACAAAAATACTGGTCCGCAAATTTTGCAGACCAGTTTATAGAGAGGCTGTGTTTGGCTTAAGCTTTATATCCGCATTTATGGCATACGCCATTTTCATTTAATGCGATACCGCATAATGGGCAGCGAGCTATATCATTTTTAGCTTCGTATTCTTCCGTTGCACCGTTTACACCGCTGGTAAAAGTGATTTTAACGATATTCAGCTTATCTTTTAATAAGTCGTAAACGATCTTAATCATACCTTCAACAGTCATTGTTTCTTTGGTAACAACCAACCGGGAATCAGGGTATGCTGTAGCAAGTTCGGTTTTGAAAGCTTCACCTTTCATGGTGTTTTGCGGTGTGCCATTTTTAATACCTTGCGCTTCGTACACCCCTAAGATTGCGGGGAGTAGCGGGTCATCTTCACGTAGGATAAGCGCATGGTCAAAGTTTTTTAGTACATCCCAAGCAGTTTTCTGAATCTCATTGCACGGGAATACCATATTAACCCCCGTGTTGACACTGTCCTCTACCTCAAGAGTAAGCACCCCCGTATGACCGTGCAGATACTGAGCTTCACCTTTAAATCCATAGAATCTGTGTGCGTATTGCAAATCAAATTTTGTAAAACTTCTCATTACTGATATCCTCCTATTTTTCTTTACAATTCAGACAAATGCCTGTAAGAACAACGTCATGCCGTTCAACTTGAAATCCATATTTTCCTTTAACTTCGTCGTCTATGGCGGCATAATACTCAATATTCACATCCGTGATGACACCGCAGTTTTTACACTTAAAATGGTAATGCTACCCGGTCACTGAATCATACCTGATTATACCGGTTCAGATGCTGATAAAAAAGGATAAATTAGTAGTTATGATTACTCATGATAAGGAATTAAGCCTTCTTGCAGATTATGTTTATAGAGTGAATGGTTTACCTTTAACGATTATCCCTTATATACAGAATTGTACTTAAGGATACTACCGCTCAAAGCACATATCTCCATTTTATGCTCCGTTTGACCATCAACTATGTTTACTTTGTATATCAATGAACCTTCTTTTGATTTGTAATCTAATTTATTTTCGATAAGAGTACCGTTGCCTACTCTTTGACGAGCGGTATCGGCGGCGGTATCGAATCCGATTACATTGACTGTATTCGCGATTGAGGCTTTAGATGAAGTAAATGTTATTTCCCGAACTTTTTCTTTCTTTATAGTACCATTCAAATTGACATCAATGTCATAATGCAAATTATCAGCTTGTATACAGACTTTATAATGATTCTTCTTTGTTTCGTGCCTAACAACGGTACCTTGACTGACATGAGCCAAAGCAATTTCACGAGCTTGTTCGGCGCTTGTTATTGTACCTGTTGAGTGAATACTATGTGGTGATACGACGCCGGCTGTATTGGAGGTACCGGGAGTATTAGGAGATGACCGGGCGGTAGCATTTGTTTTTGCAAAATGTTGAATCTCACCATTCTCTGTGCTAATTGTTACTGAATAACGCTCACCACTGTCTAAAATAATAAATTCATAGACCGAACCGCAACAATCATCTGTTCGGCGATTGAATGATTCAATTGTCGCATTGGGAAAATGTTCACTGACAGAATCCATTGCTTGCCGTAAAGATATTAGATTAGATGATGCCGATACAGAAAGAATATTGTTTGATAAAATAATAATTGTGACGACCATCGAGATTAATAATGCTGATTTTTTCAATTTTACTATTTTCATTTTCATACCCATGTCCGCCATCGGCGGATTCAAATTCAATAGTTGAAAGAGCTTTTCTTTCAACCTTATACTTATACCCCTGCATATCGAAATCTTGCTCGCGATTCTGCATAAATAAGTAGTTTGAGAGTTGCTTTTAAACCTTAATCTTCATAATTATTTGGGAAACGAATTAATTATAGTGTATCATATTATGATATTAGTTTCAATAAGATTAAATATTTTTCGCTTTTTTCGGCTTATACATTTCCAATTTCAATACATCAAAATGCTTACGCAACGCGGTATAGCTTTCATCACTCATGGCATGTTCCATTTTACAAGCATCCTGAACGGCGTTTGCTCTGCTCACTCCTAAAAACATCAGCCAATCGGAAATAAGGGTATGACGCTCATATATATCCTGAGCAATTTTATTTCCGCTTTCCGTTAAGGTAATATATCCGTCTGCGTCCACATTAATATATCCGCCCTCACGCAAGTTCTTCATCGCCACGCTCACACTTGGCTTGGAATACTCAAGTTCGTTAGCTATATCAACAGAGCGGACAGGATTCCCGCTTTTGCTCAACATTAAAATGGATTCCAAGTAATTTTCCGCAGATTCATGTATTTTCATCTTAATCCCACATACCATCTTTAAGTTATCTAGACCTAACGTTATCATACCATGATTTCCTCTTAATTTCAATAAAATCTAAAAATTACAAAAAAGCTATTGACAACGTAGGTTAGTTTATGCTAACTTTAAAGATGAGTTAGAAATGACTAACCAACCGCTTAATATATTTAACAAGTTACATTAGCTTTAAATTGTTTAAGAATAATGGTATTAAGCTTTAATAAAGGAGGAGAATAAGGATGCAAACGCTCAGGGAATCAAAAGTTGGTACGAAAGTACGAGTAGTTAAAGTTGGAAGTACCGGCTCAATGAAACGGCGCATCATGGAAATGGGAATAACTAAAGGGACAGAATTGGTTGTCCGTAAGGTTGCCCCTCTTGGCGACCCGATTGAAATAACAGTGCGCGGTTATGAGCTTTCCATTAGAAAAGCGGATGCTGAACTAATTGAGGTAGAATAGCTGTTCATATAATGCGGAGAATAAATCTCCGTAATTTTAGCACAAAGAGTTAGTATTTACTAACCGAAAGTAAATTTAAGGGAGGACATTTCATGTCTGTTACTATTGCGCTTGCCGGAAACCCTAACAGCGGCAAGACAACATTATTTAATTCGTTAACCGGTTCCAACCAATATGTTGGGAACTGGCCGGGTGTTACGGTTGAGAAAAAAGAAGGTAAACTTAGAGGCAATAAAGATATTTCTATTATGGATTTACCCGGTATCTATTCTTTGTCACCGTATTCGCTTGAAGAGGTGGTTTCAAGAAATTATTTAATTGACGAACGCCCGGATGTAATCATAAACATAATTGATGGCACAAATATTGAGCGTAACCTTTTCTTAACAACCCAACTGACCGAGATTGGGATTCCGGTTATTATTGCCGTCAACATGATGGATATGGTTGATAAAAGCGGTAATAAAATTAACGCCGAAAATCTTAAAAAGGCTCTCGGTTGTGACATTGTTTATATTTCCGCATTGAAAAACACAGGTGTTGCCGAATTAACAGAATTGGCAATAAAGGCGGCCGACGGAACGAAAACAATTCCACAGCACAGCTTTTCCGGCAGTGTTGAACATACATTGGCGCATATTGAGGAAGCGGTATTACATAAATTACCGGAAGAACAACAACGGTTTTATGCTATCAAACTATTTGAGCGTGACGCAAAAATTGCTGAAAAACTTGCTCTTACCGGCGAGCAAATAGCTCATATTGAGGAAGATATCAAACGGCGTGAAGCTGAACTCGATGACGACAGCGAAAGTATCATCAGCGCCGAACGCTATAAATATATCGACTCCATCATAAACGATTGTCTGAAAGTTAAAAACAAAGGTCAGCTGAGTATATCTGATAAGATTGATAAAATAGTAACTAACCGTTTTCTGGCCTTACCGATTTTCGTTCTTGTCATGATTATCGTCTATACCGTATCAGTAACGACAGTCGGCGGATGGGCTACGGATTGGGCAAACGATGGTTTGTTCGGGGACGGATTCCATTTGTTCGGTATTGAGAATGTTTGGATTCCCGGTATTCCCGTTATTGTCGGGGACGCACTAGAAGCAATCGGCTGTGCGGAGTGGCTGCATGGCTTGATTGTTGATGGTATTATCGGCGGTGTCGGTGCGGTATTAGGTTTTGTACCGCAAATATTGGTTTTGTTCATCTTTCTCGCGTTTTTGGAAGGTTGCGGATATATGGCGCGAATCGCCTTTATCCTCGATCGGATATTTCGCAAGTTCGGACTTTCGGGTAAATCGTTTATCCCTATTTTGATAGGCACCGGTTGCGGTGTTCCCGGTATTATGGCATCACGAACGATTGAAAGCGACAGCGACCGGAAAATGACAATAATGACCACCACATTTATCCCTTGCGCCGCAAAACTTCCTATTATTGCCCTTATTGCAGGAGCGTTGTTCGGCGGAGCGTGGTGGGTTGCGCCGAGTGCGTATTTCATCGGTATTGCCGCCATCTTATGCTCAGGCGTTATCCTTAAAAAGACACGGATGTTCACGGGGGATACCTTGCCGTTTGTAATGGAACTTCCGCCATACCACTTTCCTACTGTCGGTGCTATTCTTCGCAGTATGTGGGAGCGCGGATGGTCATTCATCAAAAAAGCCGGGACAATTATTCTGCTTGCCGTTATTTTCGTTTGGTTTACATCGAATTTCGGTATTGAAGATGGCTCGTTTGGCATGGTAGATATGGATAACAGTATTCTTGCCGCATTCGGAAATGCGATTGCATGGATTTTCGTTCCGCTGGGTTGGGGAAATTGGCAAGCGGCGGTCGCTGCTATTACCGGTTTAATCGCAAAAGAAAACGTTGTCGGGACATTCGGTGTACTGTTCGGCTTCGCGGAAGTCGCCGAAGATGGTGCGGAGGTATGGACATTACTTGCCGCAAGCTTCACCGCTCTTTCGGCATATTCATTCCTGATATTTAACCTCCTGTGCGCTCCCTGCTTCGCCGCTATCGGTGCGATCAGACGTGAAATGAACAATGTAAGATGGTTTTGGTTCGCTATCGGTTATCAAACGGTTTTCGCTTATGCCGTATCTCTATGTGTTTATCAACTGGGTATGCTGTTTACTATAGGCTCGTTTGGAATCGGAACTGTTTTCGCGTTTGCTCTTACCGCTTTTTTTATCTACATGTTAGTTAGAAAACCAAAGAAAAATATAAGATTAGGTTTTGGATTAAAACAAGAGGTGAATGTTTAATGGGAACTTGGCTTGTTGGTACGTTTGTGTTATTGATTATGGGTTTAGCGGTACGTAAGTTGTATACAGACCACAAAAGAGGAAATACCTGTGTGGGATGTAATGCGACAAACTGCCCTAAATCAATCAAATGAAAAAATACTTAACTCCGATTGAAGCACCGCAAAGCCCGGAAAAATAGGCGCTTGCGGTGTTTTTTGTGTGCTCAATTAGCGTAAAATCTCATAAGAACACAAATGCTTCATTAATATCATCCATATTATCACCAATTATTTTCCCCATCATCTATCGCGGCACATATTTCCGAATTACATCCCGTAACAAATAACACATTATGCAAATTATAACACACAAACTGACATTGACAGTAAAATACGATTTAGGTATAATTATATATACAAAGGAAATAAACTGAGAAAAAATGTTAATATTGCACTAATATTCCATAATATCAGACGAATTACAAAGAGCATATATTTGCGCTATGTGTGGCAATCTAAAAACATAAACTAAATCTAAGATACGGAGGAAAATGTATTATGAATACAAGAAAATTGGCAATATTATGGTCTGTATTAGCTTTATTAATTGCAGGTTGCGGCAATGAAAATGATTTAACGGAAAATACGCCGAATGGTTCGCATGGCAATATTTCAGAAGAAATAGTATCCGAATCTAATGTTACCTATGATGTGCCTGATTATTTGAATACGGACTCGATATTGCCAATCGTCAAAGACGGAACGGATATTACGCTTAAAGTAATGATATCGCAAGGACCATACTACTCAAACATGAACAGCATTCGAGAAGTTTATTTTGTTGATGCTTATGACTCTAAGACGAATGTGAAGATAGAGTGGATAGAAGTTCCGGCAGAATCATTTGGCGACCGTTTTGCCTTAGCAACTGTTTCAGGTGATTTGCCTGATATTGTCATCAAGGCGGGATTTTCTAATTCTGCGCAGCAAAGATATGGTAATCAAGGATTTTTCCTTGATTTAATGAAGAACAATTTACTGGAGAATCATGCCCCCAATTATTGGAAGCTCGCTCAGAAGCATCCTGAAATTCTAGCGGCATCAAGAATGCCGAGTGGTGAAGTATATTCTTTGGGGATGGTTAGAAATTCATCGGGAAGCTTAGTTGCAAGCAAATTATTTTTTAACAAGGATTGGTTATCGAAGCTTAATCTAACAGTGCCAAGTACAGCAGATGAGTTTACGAATGTGCTTTATGAGTTTCGCCATTCAGATCCTAATGGTAATGGGTTAAATGATGAAGCGGGGCTTTATATTAAACCTGACCACTTGGAAATGGTTACATTTGGAATGTTCGGGATGGGTAATCGCGGTAGGAATAATGGCTATATCGATTGGGACGGGCAGAACGAAAAGGTTCGTTATTTTGCCATTAGTGATGAGTATCGGCAATGGGTTTCGTGGGTTGCGAAGCTTTATAAGGACGGATTGCTGGAAAGAGAATATTTTGATTTTACCGAATCCAAACTGGGCAGTTTGGTCATGAATGATGTCTGCGGCGTGTTTGCTTACACAAACTTATCTATGCTTGATGAGCAAAAACAAAATCAGTTTACTTATTTAAATAATACCATGTCAGGAAAATTGGGTGAAAATGGCTGGTTTGGTGTTAACAGTATCGGTTCGACAGGGTCGTATGTTATCACATCTGCATGTGAGTATCCCGAAGTAGCTTTACGGTGGGCGGATTATTTCTATACTGATGAAGGCTCACAGTTTTTCTATTATGGAACCGAGGATGTGACTTTTGTAAGAAACGCCGACGGCACTTTGAGATTCAGCGATATGGTACTTGCTGATTTTAATGCCGGCTTAAACTCATATGACGGCAGTGCCGCTTATGTAAGTCTTTATGCTTATGGAAATACGCCGACAATGACCAAAATTCCTTTTAACAGCGCTGATGATAATAGAGGTATTTCCCTTGAAGCGGCCAACGCTTTAATTGCAGACTGTGCCATAGCATGGCCGAGCTTTACCTATACGGTTTCGGAGCAGCGTGTCATTGACGATACGAAAAGGGATATTGACTCTTATGTCAGTTCAATGCGTGATTCATGGATTATGGGGACGACAGATTTGGATGATGTGTCATGGCAGAATTATGTGAACAGGGTAGCTTCGATGGGACTGCTTGATGTCCTTGAAGTATATGAGGCGGCATTACAGCGTTCCCGTGAAAATGGATTTAAAGATGGTTATTATTCTTTGGATGATTTTAATTAATCAGTGAACAGAAGGTTGAAAAGATGTCAAACGAGGTTGTAAAAACGAATCGGAAATCACGATTCAGTGAAGAGATTACGCTATGGAAAAAGTCGTTAGGACGTTATTGGCAGCTATATTTGCTGCTAATCCCGATTATTTTAAATTTTGTAATTTTTCATTATATCCCCATGACAGGCATTCAAATCGCATTTAAGGAGTTTACTTTAAGAGACGGTATTTGGGGAAGTGAGTGGGTCGGTTTTCGGCATTTTACCCGTTTCTTCAATGTCCATAACTTTTGGACTATACTGTACAATACCTTGATTCTAAGTGCCCAGAGTTTGTTTTTTTCTTTCCCGCTCTCGATAGGCCTTGCGCTTACTTTGAACGAAATTAGGAAAAAGCGATTGAACGGGGCTTTACAGACAATATTCTTTGCCCCTTACTTTATTTCGACAGTCGTAGTTGTGGGTATGCTTGTTGCTTTTACTTCACCGTCAAGCGGAATTATTAACGTATTGCTGATGAAGCTTGGGGTGATTAATGAAGGAATCTATTTTACCCGTCTCGAAGAATGGTTTCGGCCAATGTATATTATCACGAGCTTATGGAGTAATACAGGTTGGGGCGCCATTATTTATATCGCGGCACTTTCGGCGATAGATTCCGATGTTTATGAGGCGGCGTCCATTGACGGAGCCAGTCGGTTTCAACAACTCTTTAGGATAACCCTGCCTCTTCTAATCCCCACAATTGTAATCCAGCTTATCCTGCGCTTAGGCCGAGTCATGAATATGGGTCATGAAAAGGCATTACTTATGCAAAATCCGGGAAATATCGGCTCATCGCAAATTATATCAACATTTGTTTTCGAAAGAGGGATATCTAATCAGCAATATGATTATGCGACCGCAATCGGACTTTTTAACTCGGTTATTAACTTAATTATTTTACTTATTGTTAACCGCATGGCACGAAAATACAGTAATGTCAGTTTGTGGTAGCTCTTTCAACTATTGAATTTGAGGCCGCCGATGGCGGACGCGGGTATAAATATGAAGAAAAAAATTAATAGTAATACAATATTTTCAATAATTGTTTATTTAATAGTCGGGTTATTCGCGATATTGACGCTATATCCATTAATTTTTGTCTTAAGCGCTTCATTCAGTAATCCGGCGGAACTTTTAGCAGGCAAAATTTTCTTGCTGCCGAAAGGCTTTAATTTTGATGCTTATCGTTTTATCCTCAAAAGCAAAAACATAATGACAGGTTATTCAAATACGATAATATATTCTGTCGCAGGTACGGCTTACAGCTTATTTCTGACAACCTGCGCGGCTTACGCACTTTCTAAGCCGCAGTTGCGGGGGCGTAATTTTCTGACCGTTATGATTACTTTAACCATGTTTTTCGGCGGTGGGATGATTCCCACCTTTTTAAACCTCAATGACCTTGGAATGCTAAATACTCGCTGGGTTATGATTATTCCTTCGGCAATGAGCGCGACAAATTTTATTATTATGCGTAATTATTTTATTCACTCAATACCTGCGGAGTTATTGGATGCGGCATATATTGACGGGGCAACGGAGTTAAATACTTTGCTTAGAATCGTGCTCCCGATATCCCGCTCTATTATTGGGGTCATGACAGTCTTCTATATGTCGGGCAACTGGAATACTTACTTCACCGCCCTTATCTACCTTTCGGAAGATAGGTTGATGCCGCTTCAGATTTTCTTACGGCGTATCCTTATAATTGGCAGTATGGATGGCATGACGACAGGAAGCAGTATGACAGATGCGCTAATGTATGAGTCACTAAAATATGCTGTCATAGTTGTTTCGACAATACCAATCCTAATCCTTTATATGTTTGTCCAAAAATCTTTTAAAAAGGGTATTATGATGGGTTCAATAAAAGGTTAATTTTTGATCGGAAAGGTGGTTTACGATGAAAAAAATATTGCTTTATTTAATCGCATTTACTTTACTGGCAACGACTGCCTGCGGCAATGCATCCATAGGTACGGATGTAAATCCTGAATATGTAAAAATATTTGGCGAAATGGAAGATGTATCAGAACAAATAGAAGCAGATGAGGATGTGACGGAAGTGAGAGAAGTAAGTAGTCCCGCTTTAGAAGATACCAATGAAGCGAGTGAAATTAATTATAAAAGTGATAAGACCGAAGCAACGATTATGTGTTACAACATATTTTATCAGAATGCAGAAGCACGCGCACCGCTTATCGAAGCGCTAATATTAGAGAAAAGCCCTGATATAATCGGGGTTCAGGAACTAAGTCTTGAGTGGGTCTCACTCATCCAAGATTTTAAAGAGGCTCATCAATACAGCTCGTATGGTTATGGACGTCATGGCGGCGACTTAAGTGACGAAAATTTAGGCTCGAGTGAGCAATTTGCCCTTATATTATGGAAAACAGATAAATATGAACTTACTGCCAGCGGTCATTTTTGGGCGTCATCCACGCCTGATGTCGTTCGTTCGACAGCATGGGCTGATGGCACGAATACAACTTTTCCGCGTTGTATTAATTGGGTGAAATTAAAAGATAAAACAACAGGAAGTGAGATGATATTCCTAAACCTTCACCTTGCCCCTGAAGTGGTCAATTATACGGTTCGTACTAATTCATCAAAGTTGATTATTGAGAAAATGGAAGAGTTCTACGGTAATTATCCGATTGTCTTAACAGGCGACTTCAATATGAAGCTTACATGTACTGCCTACGAGACAATAACCCAAAATGGCTACAATGACATGCGTTTTACCGCAGAACAAACCGATCATCGCGGATCATTTAATAATTGGACGAGAGAAATGGACGCCTTGGCTTTCGCGGATCATATCTTCGGGACGCCTGACATCATAGTTGAATCCTATGAAGTAATAGATCATCGGGTTGACGGGGAGCATATCTCAGATCATAACCCATTGTTTGCTAAAATATTTTTTTGATTCTTGTTGAAACCGTTTTTAAGTTATAGGGAGGTATGGATATGAAAGAACTTTTAGGAAAAATTCTCGGTATTTTAGCAAAAATGAAAGCTTATAATAAAATTACGATGATTACCTTAATAAGTATACCGATCATCGCGGGAGGTGCGGTTGCTTTTATATCCGCTTCCCGTCATCCAAGTCACAGCGATTTTGACTTGAGGCAGTTATTACTGGCGGAAGACACGATAACAATCGAAATTGCGGGTATTATTCGCGTTGAAAGTCAGTTACATGTTAATGGGATAAAAACGATTACGGGTAACGGTACCATTATCATGCCGAAAGACGCGGAAGCAGTTAATCTTTCCGCTTTAGATGACGGTAAAAGCTGGAGCTTGAACTGCTCGGACTTATCTGTCATTGACACTGCGCAGATGCCGTCAGTGCTTTATGTTAATCCGGGCGCAGTCTTAACAATGGACGACCGTATCACGATTAATGGTAATGATCGGGTGAATGGGGTTTCGGTCTCAGAAAACGGTAAGCTTTTTATGAACGGAAAACCGACAATAAAAAACGGGGCTTATCATAATGTATGGGTTGCACAGAATGCTTCTCTGGATATGGATGGAGGCAATATAACCGACGCGGGCTCATTTGGCATAATTAATATGGGGGATATAAATATTTATGGGGGTTCTGTGTCTGCGTCAGGAAAGAGCGCTGTTTATACGAGCGGCATCCTTTATATGAGCGGCGGTAATATATCAAAATCAAAAGTACATAATATATATGTCGCGGGCGGCAACTTCTTCATGGAAGGCGGCGAGAACACCGACGCGGCGGAAGATGGCATCCATGTTGCGGATGGGGCATGGGCCGAAATTAACGGCGGTACAGTGAAGGATAGTTCCAGGCATGGGTTGTGTAACCACGGGCACATGGAGGTGGGGACGGTTTCTGTCATTGAATGCGGAATAAATAATAATTCCAATGCGATTCTTAAAATTGATAACACAATTGTTGAAAATTCTATCGGCTATGGGCTTTCTAATATGGGCGGCGATGTGACGGCAAATCATTTCAAGGTCTTTAATAGTGATTCCATATCGGTGCAAAATTTCTCGGGTAATATGGAATTGAACGATCTGTCGATATCAGGTTCACGTGACGGCAATATAAGCAGTTTAGGCGGAAAAGTAGTAATAAAAAAGGCAAAACTGGGCATAAGTCGTGACAAATCCGTTACAATAGGCGGCGGAGAAATGACCATGTCAGATATTGTGATTGAGGGAACCTCCAACGATAAGTTTGGTGTTTATGCTTTTGGCGGCATCCTGGAGATGAAAAATACCATTATAAAAAATGTTAATTCATCGGCGATTAAACTTGAAACGGGTGCGAATGTTAAATTAAATAATATTGATATAAGTGAAATTGAACAAGTCGGTATTGATGTAGTAAGCAGTATTTTAAGCGGAACTGACATAAAAATGAAAGGTCTTGGAAGTCATGCCCTTTTAAATAATAATGGAATTATTGAACTTAGTAATGTGACCGTAAATGATGTGGAAAGAAATGTCATCCAGCATCGCGGCGGGACGACGACAGTTAATGATCTGATGGCTTTAGATATTGGAAATCATGGCGGTTATATCGTTGACGGTGAAGTTAATCTTACCAATGCCGTATTCTTAAATATGAGAAGCAACGGTTTTTTCATGCCTGAAGAAGGAACGAGCGTCCTGACGCTGGACAATGTTACGATTGATGGCGCAGGTCAACAAGGCATAAACAGTTGGACGAGCGTCATAGCAGATGGCCTGACAATCGAAAATGTTGGCAACAACGGAGTTTTTAACCGCGGAACCGCGGAACTAAGCAACGTTATCATCAAAAATACGGGTCATCACGGTATTAGTAATGTGGAAAGTATGATTGGCCGGAATATTACCATCAGCGAAACAGGTGAAGATTCAAATAGTGTACAAAATAGCGGAAAATTAGAATTAAACGGTCTGACAGCAAGTAACAGCAAAAATCATGGCATCTATATTGCCGAAGGTGCTCTTTTGAACGGCAGCGATATGACAATCAATGTAACCGCCAAAAACGGTATTTTCAATTTAGGTACCGCGTCAATTGATGGTATTGCTATAAATAATTGCGCCGATCAAGGTATCAATAACACAGGCAGTTTCACAGCGTCAAATGTTAAGGTCAGTCATACGAAAGCAAACGGTATTTTTAATAACAGAACAGGGCAAATGCTCATAAAAGGGGTTGAAGTCAGCCACACAGAGGGGCATGGGCTTAATAATACAGGCGGCCTTAATATATCTGACGCAGAAATATCGGCATCAGGCGAGGAAAGAAACAGTGTTCAAAACACGGGTAATCTGATCGTCAATAACGTCAGTTCTGTAGAAAGCCAAAATCATGGAATTTTTAATGGGCAGGGCGCTTTTTTAGAAGGGAGCGGCGTAACGTTTCAACACTCTGCTAATAATGGCATCTTTAATATGGGAACCATTTCTTCTTTGGACGGCATTTTGATAGATGGTGCAGGCGCACAGGGAATCAACAATGTCGGTTATTTTACGGCATCAAATATTGCGATTAACGATACCGAAAGAAACGGTATTTTTAACACTATTAATACAGAGTTGGGTTTAGCGGGGGAAATGAATTTAAACCAAGTCAAGATCATTCGTTCAGGTGATCAAGGGATTAATAATATCAGTACATTATCGGCGACGGATATAAATATTGATATTACGGACAAAAACGGCATTTACAATAATGGCGGAACAATGACATTAAGTAAAGTCATCGTCGGCGCTCCCGGTCAGCATGGAATTAATAACTCAGGCATACTTACGATAAGCGGCGGAGAGAGCGTAACATCAGGCGAGGGAAGTAATAATATTCAAAATTCAGGCACTTTGCTAATTAGTGACTTTATCGCAAAAAACAGCTTAAATCATGGTATCTACAATAATGAGGCAGGTTCGATATCAGGTCAGAACGTAACGGTTGCCGAAGCTAAACAAAATGGTATCTTTAATACGGGATTAATGTTTGAATTTGATGGTCTGACGGTAATAAATGCGGGCAACCAAGGAATCAATAATACAGGTACTTTTAATGTAAACGGTATTAATGTCAGTCATTCACAAGAAAACGGTATCTTTAACAATAAAGGTACGATGGATATAAAAGGTATTCAGATTACCAATCCGCTTCAGGGGCATGGAATCAATAACTCAGGCAATCTTATCTTACAAGATACGCAAATCAATGGTTCGGGAATGAACACTAATGGCGAAAAAAGAAATAATATTCAGAATACAGGGAATTTGGCGTTTAAAAATCTTATTATTGAAAACAGCCAAAACCATGGCATTTATAACGGCGCTACAGGCAGTATTGCGGGTGAAGGTATAACCATCGGCAATCCGGTCGGCAATGGATTATTTAATGTGGGCAATGTATCTAATATCAAAGAAATGAAGCTGAATACGATAGGCGATCAAGGAATCAATAATACAGGTACATTTTCCGCAGAGGTAGTGGAGATAAGCAAGACGAAAAAGAACGGTATTTATAACAACGGCGGGACGATGTCTCTGCTTAGTACTTCGATAAGTTCAACAGGCGAGCATGGTATTAGTAATAGCGGCACACTTACGATAAAAAATAGTAATATTTTAGGTTCAGGCATAGGGAAAAATAATATTCAGAATTCAGGAAACCTTAAAATAGAAGGTCTTACTGTCAAGAATAGCAGCAATCACGGCATTTATTTGAGCGCGTCAGGAACTATTAGCGGTAAAAATATAAGTATTTTGGATGCCGCAGGAAACGGGATATTTAATGACGACGGCAATGTGTCAAATATTACCGGTTTGACGATAAAGAACGCAGGGATACAAGGTATTAATAATACAGGCACATTTGCGGCGTCGGACATTACGGTTTCCCTGACAGAAGAAAACGGAATTTTCAATACGGCAGGCGGGGAAATGATTTTGACCAACATTGATATAAGTTCCGCAGGGCAGCATGGAATTAATAATACGAATACGCCCGCAGTCTCGACAATGACGGTAAACGGCGGGACAATCGATGGCTCGGGAGCGGATCGAAATAATATCCAAAACACGGGGATTTTGATAATAAATGACCTTTTCCTTAAGAATAGTCAAAATCATGGGATTTTTAACGGAGTAACAGGAATACTCAGCATTGATACACTTAACATTATTAATACTGTAAATCACGGAATCAATAATGCGGGTACGATATCCGCACTGATAAACTATACACATAATAATCTGGGCGGATTACCTATTGCAGGCTCAGGTTCAGTCACTATGCCATCAGAAGGCAAAATCGAAATTATTAATGTAACAGCCGCAGATCTGAATCTAAACGCATTCCATAATAATGTGAATAGGACAATAGCGGGTATTGAAATTGACGGCTTTACAGTTACTGTTGAAAATGGTGTCCAGAATGCGGGTAATGCCGTCTGGAATGAAAGCGGACATCTTATGATCGACGGCGACCTTATTATTAAGAACCTTCATTCCACCCATGATAATGGCGGTGACGGACGGTTTAGTACGAACAGTAACAACAGCGGAAACGGGATCTTGAACAGTGGGCGGATAACCGTTACGGGTGACGTTATCATCGGTAATGATGACGGCTCTAACCCGATGCCATGGCGGGCTATTAATAATACTAACGCGAGCAGCAGATTCGACGTATTAGGTGATGTCATCATCTATGGTGCTCTTGACCAAGGGATTGTAATCGGTAACATGAGCATGAACGTAGAAGGTGATGTCTTGATAAGAGATGTCGGTCAGAACGGAGTATGGCTTAACCACGCGAATGCCCTGCTCGAAATCAATAACGATTTGCGCATTGAGGGGACAGGCAACCAAGGCATAAATAATAATAGCGGCGGAACTTTAGAAGCGCGCGATATTATAATCAAAGATACTGCCGTTAATGGGTTACAGCTTGCAAACTCGGCTTTAGATGCAAGGAATATCACCGTATCTAATGTAGGAAACAGAGGCATCAGCTTAAATGACGGCAACAGTAGCTTAAACGTGACCGAAGAAATCAAAATTAATAACCCGACAAATGAAGCGCTGGATGTATCAGGTATCGTAAATGCCGAAAGTATCACCATTGACGGCAGTGATGGGACAACGGGTACATCAACCCAAGGTATACGTCTGCGCGGAGCAGAAGCTTCACTGACAACAACAGGTGATGTTATTGTAAATAATAGCGCAGGGAACGGAGTGTGGGTAGATACGGCAGGCAGGGTACTGACGGTTGGCGGAG
>JGI24695J34938_10000697_pt1 | contig 31714 bp, 28 predicted proteins | sample TergutCo191P3_FD_34938 | JGI IMG/M metagenome (IMG submission 34938)
CGCTTTAGTCAAAACTGTAAAATTTATCAAGTTATATAAATTTTTTTAATTTATCATTATTTTCGTCTTTAGAAGTAAGCGTTACGTTTTAGTCAAAACCTGAGAATTTGCATTTTTTTTTTAAATACATCATACTTAAATAAATGGCAGAAACAGATATCAACGGCTATATTGATAACCTCGAAAGAGTGCTTCTGGTTCGTAAGGATTGGCTGGAAAGAGTTGCTCTGGTAAAGCTTAAAGAAGAACTTAGGGTATTTCAAAGCTCATTTGCCTCGTTATATAACATTTTTCTCAAGAAAAAGGTCATAGATGAAGACCCTTATAAGCAGGAAACCAAGATAAGCGAACTCGAAGTGCCTGATTCTTCTGCCATTATTGAGGCTAAACGAATAGAACAGCTTTCCATAAGACTTTCCAATTACGACAGCCAATTGGACTTTTTGGTTAATTTTTATCAGCTTCATGTTGATTATTTGAATCTTGATCGAATTAAAAGAATTGTTGGTCTTATCAGGTATGTTGACTGGGTTGGTTTTTCCCCGGATTCACAGTCAAGTATAACAAAGGCTACCTCCGAGATAACAAATCATTCAAAAAGCGGGGTCGATCCTCTTACCCTCAGCATTATTGGGGAAAGTCTTACAAAATTATCAAGAACAACCGGCGCTGCCATGGCTTCTCTTAAAGAGCTCAATATCTATTATAGGGAAAATTATAAATTAACTATTCGCAAGAATATCACCAAATCGATGTCTGCAGGCGAAGCTACGCCTGAAAATATAAAAAAGAAAATGCCTTCTGGAATGCCGGGCTCACCCTTCTACAAGGAGCTGATAGAAGAGCTCATTAAAGAAGATTATTCGCCAAGTGGCGTGGAGATGAAGGATCAAATATTAAATAATCTTGTGGTAAAGGAAGAAAAGCCAAAAGCTGTAAAAGCAACCGCAAATTATAAACAGATTCTTCTTGATGGTATTCAAGTCATTGGAGGCGGTTCTACATCCCTTGGAGAAATCAGCGCAAAACTATACGAAAATCAAAATATACTGGAAAGCCGAAAAAAATCCTTTATAGAGGCAATAAAAGAGCTTATCAGACAGATTACAAACGCCGAACCGGAAGAAGTTATCTATAATATTGAAAAAATGGACGAAACAAAAGGACTTCCAATTAAAGAAAAGCTTTATTTCCATCAATTCATGGAAGATTTAGAGAAAAAAATCAAAATTCTTTCCAGTTTTGTCCGCGGCGCGGCATATCAGAAGCTTTCAGCAATGACCGAAGAGCAAATTATTGGTTATTTGGACAGAAATATCAAAGAAGTAACGAATTTTCATAAAGTTTTAAGCTCGCTGGATGATTTTTTTAAAGCCAATGTAATTACTGAAGATCGTGATAAAATTAAAGGGATTAAACCTGAGTTGTCAGCGTTAAAAAATACATTTGTAAAAGCGAACCAGCTGCTTCATGAATACAACGCTCAAAAAGAAGAAGAAGAACAGATGAAACGCCTTGGGGTTAATCCAACAGGCGGAGATTCCGGCGAATCTGGAGATCAAGCGCCTCCTGCCGAAGCGCAAAAAGTATAATATTTTAGGTTTTTTTCATCTAATTATTAGCCGATAATAGAACAAACGGGTTAATAATTTGTCTACTTTTTTAAAGCCAGTTGCGGCGCTATTAGTTTCTATCCTCATTTTTGCCGGGTACACGTACCTTGCGGATGCAGAGTTATTGGATTTTATTCAAACTCGTTTTTATAACCCTTCTGTTGTTAACTCCTATGTAAAAGAAAATGCTATTGACGCAGAAATAGCCCATAACTATATTGCTGAGCTGCAGAATAAATTTCTTGAGACCCTCTCTGTGCAGGCTGTTCGAAGCAGTTTCCTTTACAATCAGAGCGGAGATGACATTTTTGAACGTTCAAGGATATTTGGCTTGCTGCTGGAATCTACGGGCGGGCTTCAGTCTGTGCAGTTTGTAGACAGTAACGGAATAAGGATTCATTACTCGACATCTGCCCGTGATATAATAAATCAAAGCCGCGATTCCCTGTCTTTCCGCAATTATAATGAAGATCCTTCCTCTCTGCCTTTTGATATTGTAAGTGTTCCCGATGGTAATAACGCAAAATACATTATGGATGAAAGAAGCGAAAGAATTATTTTTTCATACCCGTTTTATGATTCTATGGATGTATACAGGGGAACTGCGCTGTTTAAAGTTGGGATCAGGGCGTTAGCCGAAAAACTTGTCGCAGGCGGGCGCTTAAAAGTAAGCGATGCCATCACTGTAATAGGCGATCCTGCCGGGATTCTTTTGGGAAGTCCTGAAATATCAAAAGGCGATATAAGCGATAAAGTTGCTGATATCTGGAAAGAAGGTAAATTAGATCGCGTAACTCTGGATTCCGGGGACTCCGGCGTAAATTATTCGCTGATTTCTTTTAGAACAAGCCATGGTATTTTCTTCGGCCGCCTGATCAATGATTTTCTTTTTGCAATTTCTGAACCAATGAAGCTCATTCTGAAACTTTCAATATTTTTAACATTCTTTTTAACATTATACTTTTTGCTTAATTTAAAGCCAAATCCGGTAACAGTTGTACGCGCGCGTTTTAAGCGGCTTAGAGACAGCCTGCTAAATCAGTTATATGTAAACAAAACCGGACAGGAAAGGCTTAAATGGATACTTGAACTTGAGCAGCGCCGTGACGGTATAAGAACTGAGTTAAAACATAATTTAAAACTAAACCCGCGTCTTGAAAAAAATATTAATAATATTATTGATAATTCGTGGGATGAACTCCTTGGTATTCTAAAATCCGGCACTGACGGCGTATATTTTATCCAAAAGGCGGTAAAAACCGCAGCCACAAAAGATACCGCTCTGGATGGATCGATAGACAATATCGAAGAAGTGGAAGCTCTCGAAGAGATTGGCGAAACAGAATCAATTGAAGACGCGGAAGAAATAACTGAAGTTGGTGAAGCTGAAGAAATTGATGAAATTGAAGAAGTAGAATCTATTGACGAAATAGACGAGATTGAAGACGCTGAAGAAGCTGATGAAATAGAAGAAATTGAAGAAGTAGAAGAGATAGAAGAAATTTCTGACGCTGAAGCTGTAGAAGAAATTGAAGATTTGGGTGAAATCGAAGAAATCGGCGGCGCAGAAGAACCAAACATAATTGATATTGCTCTGCGTGAAGCGCTGGAACCCGGAAAGAAAAAACCAAGAGGTCTTTTAAAGATCGCAAGTAAATTTATAAGCGGAGAAGCTAAAGCCGTTCCTGCGAAAAAAGGTCTTCTCGAAGCGGCAAGTAAAAAAGTATCCGCGCCAAAAGGACTTCTTGCGCGCGCCAGCAAGGTAAATGATAAAGGCGCCCCTTCACGCTCCGGGCTCATGGCTCTTGTAAGCGAGATCGAATTTGATCAGAAGCTTCAGCCGCCGCCTGAGGATGTACTTGAGTTTCCTGTCTCGGATCATGAAGCGAAGGACATGCTTAATAATCTTGATATTGTCTCGCCATTCTCATCCATGTTTTCATCGCTGGATGATGATGAATAAAAGTTATTAAAACTATAACAAGGCGCAAAAATTTTAAAAGATATTCTGTTTCAGGCTCTATTCCTTCTTAACAAAAGAAATTACCTGAAAAACCACAGCCGCAATTAATCCGGTTAAAATAACATAAGCGCCGTTTTGTAAATTAACATTATCCTTAAAAAGCCTTAAATACAAAATAATGGCGCTTGCGGCGCAAACCGCGATGGCTGCTAAATCCATTGATAGATTTACGCTGTTATTCATAATTAACAAAACGCCTATAACAACTCCGGCAACAGCGGAAGCAAATAACAAGTAAGCCAGTATTCCTTCAAATGTTTGATCGTGTTTCATCAAATGCTCGGCAATTTGAAAACCGTTTCTGTCACACGCTATCGGCATAAAAAAACCAATAACCACCAAAAGCAGCCCAATCTTCGCGATAATTCTCATATTAATATTCATAACAATTCCTCCTGTTTAAATATACCTTATAAATTCGTTTGTTGCTTTAGATAAATTAAAAACTGCCTATCGCATCAGCACACGGGGGTTAACAGTAACGCCGTTTCTAAAGACTGTGAAGTGCAGATGCGGTCCTGTGCTTTGCCCCGTGTTGCCGACATCGCCGATGCGCTCTCCCTGGGCAACGTATGAGCCGGTTCTTGTGCGTATTACATTCAGGTGTCCGTATAATGTGCGATAACCTGCGTGATGATTTATAACAATATAATTGCCTAAAACCCTGTCAAAGCCGACAAGGCTGACACGGCCTGCCATTGCCGATCTCACCGGAGTGCCGACGCTTCCCCTGATATCAATGCCATTGTGGAACTGGCGGCGGTTTCTGTTAAAGGGGTCACGTCTCCAGCCGTAGTATGAAGTGATTGCGCCCCGTACCGGCCAAATGAATAAGTCACCGTTAATTTCCTGCAGCCGCGACCAGTCAAGCCTTGCGCCGGGGATAAAAAGGTCTGTTCCGGCTATAACATTTTCGGAGAAAAGCTCATTTACAGTTTGAATGGCTTCACTGTCAGCTTTATATGATTCTGCAATCGACGCTAAAGTCTCATCCTTTTTAACTGTGTGATAAATGCCGTCCTGATTTGGGATTTTAAGCACTCTTCCAAGCTGTAAAAGTCTTGTATTTGATATTCTATTAATCGAAATTAACGTATCCTGATTTAAGCCAAAACTCATAGCAAGGCTGCTTATGTTATCCCCTCTCTGAATGACATGGGAATCGTAAAGTAAAATGCGGTTTCTGGATATCGATTCCGGTTCAATGACCGTCTCAAGCGTTGCTGAGGTCAGAATAATTACATCATCAGTTTCTATAACCAGCTCTTCGGATTGATAGCCGCCGCCGATTGCGCTGTCATCGGCAGGATGCTCTCTCTTTTCTATATATAGAGTGGGATTTATTATTAATAACAGACACAGGACAGCAGCCAGATTAAAAATGTTCCTGCCTGTCAGGCCACTAAAAATGGTCTGATCTCTTTCCTCTAAAGACAACATACCTTGATTATAAGTTATTTTGCTTCTTTTTTCAATATCGTCTTAGTCCGGCTCTCAATTTTTCTAATCGGCGTCTTCGGCTTCCAGTATTCTGAGTAAATCCCGTATTTCTGCTGCCTGTTCATATTCTTCCTCGGCGATAGCCTGTTCCAGTTGTTCCCTTAAAGACCTGTATTGATCGTCGACTGTCTCTTCCAGGTCACTTATAAACATAGATAGTGGAACGCCTGTCTGGTCAATAATTGCGGACGCCAGATAAATCGGGCATTTTTTCCGCGCAGCAATGGCAAATGCGTCAGAAGGGCGGCTGTCCATGACAAGGGGGTTTTCCTTTGTGTATTCACCGCCTGTGATGATAAGGCGGGCATGGAAAACATCGTCTTTTAACTCATAAACCTCGACTTTTTTTACTGATAGATTCACATGGGACAGCATATTGATGAAAAGATCGTGGGTATGCGGTCTTGAAAGGTTCATCCCCTCTTTGCCCATAAGGATGGATTGCATTTCCAGGGTGCCGATAAAAATCGGTACAGCCATCTCCCTGTCTTTTGGTTTTAGCAAAATGGCGTTTCCGTGGCTTGTTTTGAGGATGGACCATATTTCGCTTACAACCATAGTCTTCAATATAACCTCTAACTTGAAGCGTTTAACTTATCAAGTCGATAAAACCATCCAGTAATTTGCGGGCGTTTTCGTTTATGGGTAAACCTGCAAAAGCCTTTGCGCCATAGATTTCTTTTGTTTCCCTTAAAAAAGATATGCCTTTCTCTTCGGCTTCTTTAAATATATCCGCAGATTTTAAGGTATCTATTAATTCCTCAATTTCAGGAGCGCGGACTCCTTCGTGTTTTGCAACATGGAAATAATAGAAAATTCTTTCTCTTTTTTCGGGATATTTATGCATATATAATAGGACAGGAAGCCCTTTTTTCCCTTCAACAACATCGTCGCCGAGCTTCTTTCCCGGTATGCCGGTTGTAAGATTCTTTACGTCGTCAAGAACCTGAAAACCAATACCCATTTTATCTGTTGCCTCAACCAATTGGCGTACTACTTCAGGAGACGCTCCTGCCGCATGCGCGCCCAGTTCGGTCGCAAGGCGGGCAAGGCTCCCTGTTTTTAATTTACACATTAAAAAATATTCATCTATCGTTGGAACGGTAGAAACATTGCGGTGCCAGTTAATGTCCATTGCCTGTCCCAGATGCAGACGGCGCATGCAATCATGCCAAAGTTTGTAAATTTGTTCTCTGCCAATAAGTGAATTTTCCTGTTGTGTGTATTTGTCAATGCAGCATGCTGCCAGGAAATAGAAGAAAGAGCCTGAATTTATTGCAGTATCTATTCCAAAGAGTTTATGAATTGAAGGTTTCCCGCGCCGCATGTCTGACTCATCTTCTATATCATCGTGGATTAAACTTGCATTATGGGAAAATTCTACAATTGGTGTCAGCGGAACAGCCGCGTCTCTGCCGCCCAATGTTTCGCAGACCAAAGTCATTAAAAGAGGGCGCCATCTTTTTCCGCCGCGGAAAAGGAGTTCCCGTAAAGGAGTAATTAATGACAGCAGAGAGGATTCATCCGCGTCTTGCCCCAGATTCGGGAAAGCATTTTTTACCCATTCGTTGTCAGGGTTTTCCGGGAGCCAGTGTTCCAGCTCTTTCTCGATTTTTGATAATCGTTCTATGTACTCTTGATCCATAAGCTATTATAATCCATAAAATGACAGATTACAAGAAACCAGATCATTGGCAGTTAAAAGCCCGCAAAGAGGGATATCCGGCGCGTTCGGTCTATAAATTAAAAGAAATTGATGAAAAATTTGGACTTTTTAAACCTCAAAAAACCACCAGCGGCGCAAGCGGAGCCTTAGGTTCTGCTTCAGGCAAAGCCTTAGGCGGAGCCTTACGTGTCTTGGATATCGGTGCGGCGCCCGGAAGCTGGAGCCTTTATACATTGCGTAAATTTAGCCAGACAGGCAAAAAAGGTTTTCTTGCTGCCGCCGATCTTCTGCCTCTTTCGCGCGAGTTTGATAATGATTCCAGAAACCGAGGCTTGTTTGACGGCGAAAATTTTTTCTTTATCCAGGGTGATGTAACAACAGAGGAAGTGCGAAAAGAACTTGAATCGAGAGGTCCGTATTCTGTTATAATAAGCGATGTTGCTCCTAACACAACCGGTAATCACATGATTGATTCCGCGCGTTCTCTTGAGCTTGCGGAAATTGTAATCGCCTATACGCAAGCCGCTCTAAATCCCGGCGGCAATCTCGCTGTAAAAGTTTTTCAGGGCAGCGGCATAGACGATCTTCTTAAACGGATTAAAACGCTTTTTACATCGGTAAAAAGTTTTAAGCCGCAAGCCTGCCGGGGTGAATCAGTGGAGACGTATTTTATAGGCTTGGGCAAGAAGTAGAAGAGCCGGTATTTTCGCACTTTCATGAATTGAATCCATGTGATATAATTTATACAATATTTATATAAAAGGCGGGGGAATATGATTATTTTAACATTAAACTGCGGATCATCATCGGCGAAGTATCAGGTTTATGACTGGGACAATAAAGATGTTCTTGCGGTTGGAATTGTAGAGAAAGTTACAATCGGCGGTTCTTTTATCACTCACAAAGCGAAAGGCAAAGATGAAGTGGTTTTTAACAAAGACTGCCCTACTCATACTGACGCCATTGACCTCATCATAAAAACATTAACAGACAAGGACACAGGCGTTATAAGCGATATGTCTGTAATTAAGACTGTCGGGCATCGTGTTGTGCACGGCGGCGATAAGTTTACCAAATCCGTAATTGTAAATGACGCGGCGATGGAGGCGTTTACCGCCATGCAGGATTTAAGTCCGCTTCATAACCCTGCCAACATCATGGGAATCGAGGCGGCGAAAAAAGTTCTCCCGGATGTTCCGCACTGCGCGATTATGGATACCGCATGGCATCAGACCATGCCGCCCGAAAGTTACCTGTACGCCGTTCCAACTGAATGGTACGAAAAATATCAGGTGCGCCGTTATGGTTTTCATGGAACAAGTTTCCTGTATACGGCAAAAAGAGCCGCCGTACTTTTGGGGAAGGACCCGTTAAAAACAAATGTGATTATATGTCACATTGGAAACGGAGCGTCCGTTAACGCAGTTAAAGACGGGTTATCTTTCGATACATCGATGGGTATTACGCCTCTTGAAGGTCTTGTTATGGGAACGCGTTCAGGCGATGTTGATCCGTCACTGCCTTTCTATGTTATGCGCAAAGCGGGAATGACCGTTGCGGAAATTGAAAGCGCCCTTAATAAAAAAGCCGGACTTTTGGGGCTTACGGGCAAACATACAGACAGGCGTGACATACAGGCGGCGGCTGTCGGCGGAGATAAAACAGCGTTACGCGCTCAATATATCGAGGCTCACCGCGTAAAAAAATATATAGGAGCGTATCAGGCTGTTCTTGGAAGAGTTGATGCTCTTGTTCTTACAGCCGGCGTAGGCGAGTTTGCGTGGTTTATGCGTGATAAATACCTGAATGGTCTTGAAGGTATCGGAATGGTTTACGATCCAAGAAAGAACGAGATTTCCAAAACAAGAAATACGGAAACGCTTATAAGTAAGCCTGAATCCAAAATACCGATTTTTGTTATCCCGACAGATGAAGAATTGGTAATGACAGAGGACGCTTTTGCCCTGATGAAAGGAACTTATGACACTCATACCAATTTTACATATTCATTCCAGAGCAAAGACTATGTAAACAAGGGACGCGCCGAAGGATTAAAATCTGATCTTGTAAAAAATCCCGATTTGGCGGAAATTATAGCGAAACCTAAATAAGTTTGGATATTAAAGAAGGAAACAATTTGGATAAAATAGAATTACTCTGTATTGGCAATCCGATTGTCGATATATTTGTTGATATTGATTACAGCATAATGGCAAAGTACGGCATTGTAGATAAAATTCAGCATATTGACAGGATAAAAGCGGACGCAATAATCCGGGAACCGCTGGTTGATTATAAAAACGCTATAAAAAGCTCAGGCGGAGGCGCCGCCAATGTGGCAAAAATTGCCGCCATGCTTGGAATGAATGCCGCTTTCTGCGGATGCGTCGGAAGAGACGAGTTAGCTGAAACTTTTGAAAGCGAGATAACAAACGCCGGAGTCAGCGCCATGCTTGTGAGGTCTGATGAAAAGACGGGTCTTTGTTTTGCGTATAACATGGACGGAGAGACGCGTTTTGCGGCAAGTCCCGGAGCGGCTCTTGAGTTAAACGAATCGCACGTTACAGAAGAGCTTATAAGCAGAGCGGAAGTTGTCGTCCTTGACGGCTATATTCTGGATCGCCGTCCGCTTGTCCAGCACATTTTATTAAAAGCGAGCCGTCTCGGGATTCCGGTTGCGCTGGATGCCGGTTCTGTTTTTCAGGTAAAAAGAAAAGCCGAGGAGATTTTAACATATAGCCGTAATTTTCCGCTGTTTGTTTTTATGAATGCCGATGAAACGCTTGCTTTCTTTAATACGGTAAGAAGAACGAACGATGAGGAAGTAAATTTATCGGAAAAAGAAAAAGAGGCGGTAATCCTTCGTGATGTCTGCCCCATGTTAAAAATAATCACAGACGGAGAATTATATCCAATTATGGTTGTAAAGCTTGGAGGGCGCGGAGCCATTATAGTAGCGGGCGGCAATGTTTATCATGAGGAAACTTTTACGATTATTCCGCGCAATACAGTTGGAGCGGGAGACGCGTATTGCGCCGCCTTTCTTGCGGCGTGGATCAGGGATAAATCGATCTCCGAATGCGCTGTGCTTGGAAACAAAGTAGCCCGCGAAATACTTGAAGTCCCGGGAACGCATATAAAAAGCGGAAAATTAAAAGCGTTTGCGAAAATGCTTCAGGCTCCCAATAGCGGGAAGGAAGATAAATAATTTTCATGAAAAGAGCGCAGGTTCTGCCTGATAGAAAACGCCCTCTTATTTTCGCGCACCGTGGCAGCGTTACGCTTGCTCCGGAAAATACAATGGCGGCTTTTAAGCTTGCGCGTGAGTGGGGTATACCCGGAATAGAGCTTGATGTCCATCATACGCTGGATGGAAAACTTGTTGTCGCCCATGACGATAATTTTTTAAGAACTGCTCCTTTTGGAAATAACGGAGACGGTAAAAATATCGAAGAATTAAATTACGATGAAATAAAAAATATTGATGTCGGCTCTTTTCTGGATTCCAAATGGCGAGCGCAAAGACCTCCGCTTTTGGAAGAAGTGCTGGAAGAATTCTGCCCTGCAATGTATGTTGATATCGAATTAAAATCATCGAGAGTAAAAAAAGATGTTTTGCCGTTGCTTGCCGCAGAAAAATTAAAATCGATGAGAAAAGAAATATGTTCATCGGTTACAATTTCTTCTTTTAATCCGTTTTGCGCTGGAAGATTCAGAAAGATATGGCGCGCAATGCGCGGCTTGTACCGCAAAAATAATTCAGGAGAAAACCTCCCGGAAATTCCAACTGCGATTCTTTGGATTAACAGTAATGAATTGCCGTTGATTCTTCGCCGCGGTCTTGGGCGGCTGATTTCCGGAAGCGAATACTTAAAACCAAATTTTAAGCATATTAATAAATTATCAATGTTTGATTATAAAAAAATAAATAACCATATCGTAATTCCCTGGACAGTGGATGATCCGGCTCTTGCGGAAAAATTAATTAAACTTGGCTGCGATGGAATTGTTACCAACAATCCCCGTGAAATGATGTTTTTACAATAAAACTGCACCAGCGATTTTTTTTGCTGTTTCTTTATCCAAAAGTTTTTCTATAATCGCGATCGCAAACTCGCCTGTGGTTCCCGCAGCCCTGCTTGTAATGATGTTAGCGTCAATGACTACGTTTTCCTGCAACCATTTTCCCTGCGGCGCTTTTTCTTCCATCCCGGGATAACAGGTAAAATTTTTACCGTCAATAAGTCCGAGGGGAGAAAGAACAATCACGGGAGAGGCGCAGATTGCGCAGATTAATTTTCCGTCCGCGTTCATTTTTTTTAACAGTTCGCCTGTTTCCCGTGAAGAAGCGAGATTTGAAGCTCCCGGCATTCCTCCGGGACAAACCACGGCATCCCATTGATTAGCATCTTCATGCTTTGCATTTTCATGCTTAGCATTTGTATGCTTAGCAATCTGCGCAATCGTTGTGTCAGCGATTATTTTTATACCACCCCATTTGCTTGTTACAGTTTGGTTTTCGCTGATCGATACAGTTGTAACCTCTATTCCGGCGCGGCGAAGATAATCAATAGGCGTTACGGCTTCGACATCTTCAAAGCCGTCCGCAAGCAAAACAATCGCTTTTTTATTCATTTATTTTTAACGATTACGCCGCTCCTCCTCTGATTTACATTCGATACACATAAGCGCGTATGGAATTGCGACGAGGCGATCCTGCGGGATGCGTTTGCCGCATTTAATACAATGGCCGTACTTGCCCTGCTTTATGCGCGTAAGAGCGGAGTCTATCAATTTAAGACGTTTTAATTCCTGTGTGCCGATTACTTCGATCATTTTTCGATCGATATCATCAGAGGCGATATCGGCAAGATCCTTAGGTTCTTCGCCTTCCATTATTTCCTTAAAGCCTTCGTTGCTGGCAATTAAAGCGTCAACAATTTCGCCTTTTAAGGCTAAAAGAGCGGATTCCATTTTTTCGAGGAATTCCTGATCGATAGGCGGTATTTTTTTCTTCTTTTTATTTCCTGTCGCAGCCATTGCACCCCCTAGCTATATTTAAGTTAGACACGATATCATGGATTTTCCGGCTTGTCAATAAAAATTTTTATTCCAGCTTTAATAGAGGGATCACGGGCGCAGTAAGCTCCATCACAGCCGGGAAATCATCCGGCTGCAGGAGAACTGTCTCTCCGTCCATCTGTGCAAGTATCGGATGGCTGTATGAAAACTCAAGACGGCGCGCGCTTAAAATAATCGCTTCTGAACTATTAACATGTTTTCCTTTAGCGACCTGTCCTTTTATTGCTAATTTTCGAAACAGCGGCATTTGTTTCATTGCGCAGACATTGCGTTCGTCAGGCAGGATATTCTGCTGCGAGCCGTATGTCCGTTTGCCGGAAGCTCCCATCGCCAAAAGCAAAAGTTTTTCCCTAAACGAAAGAATCTGGTTATTGTTATTATCCAGCGCCCGGACATTAAAATAATCTACTTTATATTTTTTATCGTAAAACAAGGCGGCGACATCCAGCCAGAACTTGTATGAGTTTCCAGGTTTTTTTCCTTTCATTATATTGGTCTGATGAGTAACAAAAGCGTCAAGTCCGACAGAGAGGATATTAAACGCAAAAAATGTTCCTTTCCACGATGCCGTTCCTTTCGGAGCTGTTGTTAATTGAACGGCGGGAGCGAATTCGACATGGACTTTTTTAATTAACAAGTCCAGAGCCTGCGCAAGGTTTGCGCTGTCCGCTCCGTCATTGCCTGTTCCCATAGGGAGACGCAGCACTGCCATGTTGGAATGAATATGAGCAGGCGCATTGTAAACTGCTGACATAACTTCGCTGTGGGTGCCGTCACCTCCTACGCTTATTATTAAATGGAATGGTTCAGGTTCTTTTTCTATCCTGTTGATGTATGTTTTGGTTATCTCGCTGGCGGAACCTTTGCCTTCCGTAATATTGATTAGTATATTTTTATGTATTTGTCTGTGCGGATTTTTTGCGGCTATTTCCCGGCATTTTTCAAGCGTCCTGTGATTTGATTCCCATTTGGATGGAATGGAAAAACCGCCGGCAACCGGATTTGCGACAACCATACAGCGCAGAGGACGGTCTGCGGCGACAAGAGAGTGTTCGCAAATATCATTTAAAGTCTGAGCAAAAAGGAAATCCATGAATAATATTATATCACATAAAAAGATAAAAAGGCGCTAAAACAATTATGGCGGCTGGTATAATTGCAGCTATTTGCTGCCGGCTGATGGGTTGTCGTGACAGTCACCTTAAATTTCTATATAATTTTTACATTATGGCTAAGTACCCTTTTGAAACAATCGAGCCCAAATGGCAAAAATTTTGGGCGGATAACAAGACGTTTAAGGCAGAGGAAGATCCTGCCGTTCCCAAAGACAAGCGCATGTATGTGCTGGATATGTTCCCCTATCCGTCTGCCGCAGGGCTTCATGTTGGTCATCCCGAAGGCTACACGGCAACGGACATTTATTGCCGTTACCTTCGCATGAACGGCTATAATGTGCTTCATCCCATGGGCTTTGACGCCTTCGGGCTTCCCGCCGAAAATTACGCAATCAAAACGGGAACGCACCCCGCCGTTACTACAGCGGCGAACATTGACCGCTTTCGCACTCAGATAAAAGCGCTTGGCTTTTCCTATGATTGGGATCGTGAGGTTGATACATCGGCGCAGGATTATTACCGCTGGACACAATGGATATTCCTTAAACTTTTTGAAAAGGGGCTCGCTTATGAAGCCGAAAGCCCGATCAACTGGTGCCCGTCCTGTAAGACAGGACTTGCCAACGAAGAAGTAAAAGACGGTCTTTGCGATCGCTGCGGCGAAAAAGTTACCCGCAAAAGAATTCGTCAGTGGATATTAAAAATCACAGCTTACGCGGAACGTCTCCTCGCCGATCTCGATATGCTCGACTGGCCTGAACCTGTCAAACTCATGCAGCGCAACTGGATCGGAAAAAGCGAAGGCGCAAATGTCACCTTCAAGATTGACGGACATGATAACTCGTTAGAAATTTACACAACACGTCCGGACACGCTTTTTGGCGCAACCTATATGGTACTGTCACCTGAACACCCGCTTGTAGAAAAATTGACAACGCCGCAGCAAAAGCAGGCGGTCACAGCGTACATCGACGCCGCCGCCCGAAAGAGCGATTTGGAACGAACAGATCTCGCCAAAGAAAAAACCGGCGTCTTCTGCGGCGCTTATGCGATCAATCCCGTAAACGATAAAAAAATTCCAATATGGATAGCAGATTATGTTTTAATTTCCTACGGCACAGGCGCAATCATGGCGGTTCCGGCTCATGATGAAAGAGACTGGGATTTTGCCAAAGCGTTTAACCTGCCGATTATTCAGGTTGTCGCAAGCGAAGAAGAGTTTAAAGCAGGCGGCGATTTTAAAAAAGAACCGGCTGAATGTACAGCGGCAGACGGCTGCTCGGTTAACTCAGGTTTTATAACAGGTCTTCCAACTGCCGAGGCAAAGACAAAGATCACATCGTGGTTGGAGGAAAAAGGACTTGGAAAAAAAGCCGTTAACTATAAACTGCGTGACTGGATATTCTCGCGTCAGCGTTACTGGGGGGAGCCGATTCCCGTTGTGCATTGCGATGCTTGCGGAATTGTACCGCTCTCTGAAAACGAGCTGCCCCTCAAATTGCCGGATGTTAAAACCTATACTCCAACAGGAACCGGTGAATCTCCGCTTGCCGGTATTGACGATTGGGTTAATACAACCTGTCCAAAGTGCGGGGGCAAAGCAAAGAGGGAAACAAACACCATGCCGCAGTGGGCAGGGTCATGCTGGTATTATATCCGCTACCTCGATCCCAAAAATGAAAAGGCTTTTGCCGCCAAAGATAAAATCGATTACTGGCTGCCTGTCGATCTTTATGTCGGTGGAGCGGAACACGCTGTTTTGCATTTATTGTACAGTCGTTTCTGGCATAAGGTTTTATACGATTGCGGTCTTGTAAACACAGTGGAACCGTTTCAGCGGCTTATTAATCAAGGAATGATCCTCGGCGAAGATAACCAAAAAATGAGCAAGAGCCGCGGCAATGTAATAAACCCCGATGATGTAATAAAAGAGTACGGAGCGGACTCGATGCGTGTCTATGAAATGTTCATGGGACCGCTTGAGGTAAGTAAGCCCTGGGTAACCGCAGGTCTTGTTGGCGTTTCACGGTTTTTGGAGAGGCTTTGGGCTATCGGCGCAAGAAACGAGGAATTGGGAATAAAAAATGAGGAACTGGTTTCGCCTGAGGATATGGAGCGAATGAATAAGCTGCTCCATCGTACCATTAAAAAGGTTACCGCAGATACTTCCAGCCTCAACTTTAACACAGCTATAAGCGCAATGATGGTTTACTCAAATGAGATCGCCAGGCTCGAGGGGATTCCCCGCAGTTTATGGGAGCCAATGGTCATTATGGCAGGCGCGTACGCTCCGCATCTTGGAGAAGAGCTTTGGGAAAAAATGGGTAATAAAGGCTCAGTATCTAAATGCTCATGGCCGCTCTTCGATGAAGCTCTGACGCTTTTTGACGAAGTTACTGTGGTGGTTCAGGTTGGCGGAAAAGTCCGTGATAAATTTAATGCCGCCGCCGGAACAGGCAAAGAAGAGCTAGAAAAGACAGCGTTTGCCCTTCCCGGCGTTCAAAAATGGCTGGAAGGTCAAGCTGTAAAAAAAGTTATAATTGTACCTGACAAATTAGTTAATATTGTGCTATAATCTAGATTAATAAGATGTCAGAACAGCTTCATGATCCTTATTTTCGCGAAAATCCGGGGACCGGTGTCAGAAGGGTGTCCGCTTACGCTTTCGATTTGGATAATAATTTTTCCATTTGGAAAGCATGGCGGACAAATGACGGCAGGGTTCTTCCAAATGCCAATACCGGGTTTGAGGTCGTAAACGATCCATTCGAGATCGGCAACTTGATCATGATCACTTCCTTTTTTGATCCTTCTATTGCCGGAAAGGCTTTTGGAGGGTTTGGATTAAGAGCACCTATCTCTCCCGCCATGAATGTTGATAATTTTACGTTTGTTGAATTCGATCTTTACTATCCAAAAAGCGCTGTTGGTAAATACATGCGTTTTGAAATCTGGTCTACATCAACAGGCGGCGAAGGTTTCCAGGGTGAAGCCGGATATACCGGGAAGAATAAAACGCAAGTTTATATAAGAACATCAGACCTGGAAAGTATCGGACAAATTAAGCCGGAATGGATTGGTTTTCATGACGGAGAAACGTGGTATAAAAAATCCATTAACGCTGTTATTCCTGTAGAAACCGGAGTATGGGATTATTTGAATATCGATTTACATACAGAGACCGGAACCAGGCTGGATGGTGACAGGCTTTTAATCGGCAATATCAGAATTACAAGAGACGATACCGCAGGCGTATCAATCCCGAAAATTGCAAACGAAAAAAGCTATCTGGAAGTGCCTCCGATAAGGGGAAAATACAATCTGGATAATGGTTCTTATTTAATCGGCACGATCGGAACAGGACATGTAAATCCCGAATCTGTTATGGGATACCACTTTGAGCTTCTGGTTGACGAAAACAATCTTAAGCCAGAATGTCATTTAAGGCCGCCTCAGTGGCTAAGGGATGAATATCCAAAATTCAGTTTTAGATATGACGGTGACGGAGCTGAATGGGCGCTCCCGACCGAAAAATATTTGTGTATTCGAAACGCAGAAAATTATAAAATGCACGGACATTGCCTTGCGTGGATTAATCAGTCTCCTCCCTGGATGAGGCAGGTAATACCCGAAAATATCAGCTCTATGGATTGGTCGAGCGACGGCAAGTTCTTTACAGGCGGCACGAATGCAATTGGACCTTATATTAAATTGAATAAAAATGCCGCCCGCCGTCTTTACTTTGATCACATTCTTTATGAGATGCGCCATTTTATGTCAACAGAAGAAAGATACGGTTCCAGTGTAGCGCGCGGTATAATTCCGTTCCACTCATTTGATGTCGCCAATGTAGAAATCCACGAGAGCAGACACAGCATCATCGCAAAAGATCATCCCAATGAATGGATATCGGCGTTAAGGCATGTATCGTGGCTTATGGCAATGACAGATAATGGCATCGGCGATATAAGGCAGAACTACATGTACCTGCTTTATAAATTTGCGCATATCGCTGTTCCTAACGCCGCGCTGGCAGAAAAATATAAAGCCGGTTACAACGATCCAAACATTGTGCCTGAATACATGAAGCTGGATGGTCATGATCATGACGGCAGTATTGACGCCTATGTTTCGGAAAAACCTCCTATTCTTGTTTATAATGATTATGAGTTCAATGTTTTTTCCAAAATGAAAATTGCATATAACATGATCAAGGAAATAAATACAGCATGGCGTACAGATCCGCTTTATGACGGCAGAAATTTAATTGAATGCCTTGGTTTTCAGGGGCATTTTACTGTTAATCCGACAATCGCAAGCCAGAACCAGCGTACAATTGTTACATTCGCGGAGCTTATCGACGAAGGATTGCTGGATTCCATTTGCTTCTCTGAATTTGATATCAGGCAGCCTGACGGCGCTCCCGGCGGGCAGGCGCTCGCTCCCGCAGTTCTTAATCAGAAACAAGCTGACTGTCTCGGATATCAATACGCTCTCTTTTTCAAATTATTCGATGTATATAAAAAATATATAGACCATGTTGTTATCTGGAACCAGTTTGGTTCAAGCTGGAACAACAGTTATGTTCTTTTTGATCATGAAAAAATGGCGAGTCAGGCGTATTACGCAGCAATGGATCCTGATAAATTTATACGAGGGCATAAATACCTTGATGACTATTTCGCCGGTGAATACAACGATTTTAATACAGTATAAAAAAACTTAATAATTAAGGCTTTTTCGAAGCTAACCGAATTTTGGAAAAAGCCAATCTTTATATGTAATAATTTCTAATTTCTTGTTTTTTTTATAATTGCATGTTAGAATAGTTCCGGCAGTTCGTTGAACTGCAATAAAAGAAATTGCAAAGGGGATTTTTATGGGTGGAATTGGCGTATTTTTGTGGAAGATTTCTGTAGCGTTGTATCTTCTCACAAACGGTGTTTTAGGATTGGGAAAGAAAGGGGATTACAATGAAATCTTTAAGGTTTTTGGTTCTAACACAGATGTTTTTGTAACCATCGCTGCAATTATTTCATTAATTGCCGGTATATTTGTAATTATGGAAATGCTGAATATCAGTATTCCGATTGTTGATATGCTGATACTGGTTATTGCGATTATTTGGGCAGTGTTTATTGTTTTAAGAGTTATTTCATGGATCGACCACAAGTTCGGCTGGGATGGCTTGGCGCAAATAGCCATTTATCTCATGGTACTCTCTTCGTTAATAGTTGCTACCAAGAAGTTTGACTAATAATATTTAGTTTGGTTTTTTATAGCCGCATTCCCTGTATGGGGCTGCGGCTTTTTTTTGCCCACGAAAAGCTGATAGTAAAGCGGCGGCGGCGATGTTGGCTGTTGATTAGGTGCCAGACACCTGTTAAACTGGTCGAATGAGCGCGGAACATACAACTGACAAACTGGATGATTTTTTTAGGGGATTTCTTGATTTTCAGGGGTTCTCGGGCGATGTCGCCATGAACGGAATCCAGGTTGATAATGATGGTTCTCCTGTTAAAAAAATAGCTTTCGCTGTAGACGGCGCAATGGAAACTTTTCAGCAGGCCGCCGCAAAGGGAGCGGATATGCTCTTTGTGCATCACGGGCTTTTTTGGGGAGCGCCTGCGCGGATAGCCGGAAATCTTCGCCAGAGAATTAAATTTCTTTTGGATCATAATATTTGTCTTTATGCTGTGCATCTTCCGCTGGATCAGCACGCGGAGTTTGGAAACAACGCGGTTCTTGCCAAACTTTTGGGATTACAGAATATTGAGCCATTTGGAATGTATCACGGACGCAAGATCGGCTATAAGGGGACGTTCTCAAGTCCTGTTACAATTGATGAAGCTGTAAAAAAAATCGCTTTCGAAGGAAGGCCGCCTGCCGGTGTTTTTCCTTTCGGCAGGAAAGACTGCCTGACTGCCGCTGTTGTTTCCGGCGGCTCCTCCGCAAACGCAAGAGACGCGATAGATGAAGGTATCGATTTATTTATTACAGGCGAAAGTTTTCACGGGGTTTATCATGACTGTCTTGAAGCAAAATTAAACATGATTGCAGGCGGTCACTACAGCACAGAAGTATGGGGAGTTCAGGCTGTTATGCGCCATTGCGTTTCCAATCTTGGCATTGACTGCGAATTTTTGGATATCCCGACAGGATTATAATCAGGAGTATATAATGATTAAATTGTTTTTAAAAGAAAATTTTAACAGAGACAGCTTGCTGCCTTTGTCGCTCACCGCTTTAATTCTGCTTGTTGATCAGGTTACAAAAGCCATCATTGCGAATAATTGGCCTATCAGCAGGGGAAATGTTATCGCCCAGGTTTTTGGAAACGATCTTCTTCAAATCATCCATGTGAGAAACCCTGCAATTGCATTCAGTCTTGGACATAATCTTCCGGATATAATTAAACCTTTTCTTTTTATTATTGTTCCAATTTTGGTTCTGCTTTTTCTGACATGGTATTATTTTAGATCCAACGATTTTTCTAAATTACAGCGTTGGGCTGCCGCAGGCATAATCGGCGGCGGTCTTGGCAATATAATTGATCGTATTTTTCGCCCGGATGGAGTAGTTGATTTTATCGATGTTAAGTTTTTTGGTATTTTCGGATGGGAACGCTGGCCGACTTTTAATATTGCAGACTCTTCTGTTGTTGTGTGCTGTATATTGCTTCTTGTCACCATGTTTATTCCTCTGAAGAAACAGGAAAATTCCGCTGATAAAAAAGGAACAGCAGATGAATAAAAAATTAAACACAATTTTATTCGTTCTTGGAGCGACAGCTTTTAACGTTATTGTCGCTGTTGTATGTTTTTTAATATTATTAATTTTATATCTTGGGGTGCTTGTTCCGCGCGTTCCCGGAGCCGCTCAGTCGTGGGCTGTCTCGGTTATGTTTCTGACTTCTATAGCCGCATCTATAGCGGTTTACCGCGTTGTCCTAAAATTTCTGATGTCAAAAGTAGATGTGGAAAAATATTTTGATCCGATCTTTGTCAGAAAAAATATTAAAAAAGAACAGCAATCATCTTAATCAGGAAGATAGATTATTCGGTTTTACTTGCTTAATCTGGCTTGCCTGAATAGTTTTACAAATTCGTAAGGATCGATTTCGGCGGCTCCAAAGTCCGCTTTATAATCCAGCGGCATTCCCAAATCAAAAAAAGAGAAACCCTGTTCCTGCAGGTATTGCGTTAATAAAATAATCTGTACAGTTCCGGCGTTGTCTTCATCGTAAAAACCGGAATAGCTTGTATAGACCTTTCCGCAGATTACTCCGAATTCGCCGGCGGCAAGTTTCCCGTCATGATAAAGCGCAAACGAGACAGGGTAGGGAGAAGAATCAGGAATTAGAAGTTGAACCGGCGGTTCAAAGGAATCAGGGGCTGAATTACTAATTGGCTTTCTGTTTTGTTTTTCTGTTTGCCTGATTTTTTTTATACTTTCAATAAGCGGCTGGGTTAGCCAGTCGTTTCCGTGTTTTTCTACGCAGCGATCAACAATATGATGAAATTCGGCGTCTGCTTTTAATTCGTAGGAAGAAGCGTTTTTATTCAGTATCCGGCGTATCGATTTTTTAATGTGCAGATTCTCAAAAAACAGAGCGGAACGGACCAGATGCAGTTTTGGCAGTAATATATGGTAAGGCTCATTTCCATCGCCTGCGATATTCATCGACATTACCAAAAATCCGGCTTCCATCAGTTTTGAGATGAATTCCGGATTAAAATCCTCGGCAATACAGAATTCCTCGTTATAACCTGTCGCCAGCATGGCATCTACTGTTTCATTGCAATCATCCTGCGGAGATATATATAAAAAACCCGAAAGGGTGTATTTTAATTCCATAATTTATTTACAGCGGCTCCCCCTTGACCAATTCTACTCTTTATCCTAGACTTAAGTCCTATTTTTGTTTTTAAGAACCTTTATATATATAGGAGAAGATACCATGAAACGTACTTATCAGCCCAGTAAGGTAAAGAGGAACCGCAAATTTGGGTTCCGTGCCCGTATGAAGACCAGGGGCGGAAGGCTTGTTTTAAAGCGCCGCAGAGCAAAGGGACGGATTAAACTCTCAGTTTCTGACGAGAAAAAGCCATATTAGCGTTAATAATGTCTCTTGTTTTAAAAGAAAAGAGCACTTAAAGGGAAGGAGTGAGATTCGGGAGGTTTTTAATAAAGGTGAACAGTATGGCTGCCGGGGTGCAAAACTTTTTGTTTTAAAAAATAATCTGCCCTATAACCGTATTTGTTTTACCCTCTCCAGATCAAAAGGAAATACCGGCTTTAAAAAAGCCGTTTCCAGAAACCGAGCCAAACGTCTTGGACGTGAAGCATTCAGATTGATGAAGACCCGGCTTACAGTTGGATATGATTTTATTCTGTTGGTTTATCCTGAGTCAGGAGCTGTTCTGTCTGACAGATTCGCTCAGCTGGATTCCCTTTTTTTAAAAGCCGGTTTATTAATATGAAGTATATAGCGCTTATTATTATTCGTTTTTATCAGTATGCGATCTCTCCGCATTTACCGCCTGTTTGCAGATACTATCCAAGCTGTTCCGCTTACGCTTATGAAGCTGTCAGTGTTCATGGATTTTTTCGCGGCGGCTTTATGGCAGTAAAAAGAATACTTCGCTGCCATCCCCTTCACCGGGGCGGCTATGATCCGGTTCCTCAAAAATTATTAGCAAGGAAATAGAATGGAAAAAAATTATATTTTAGCCGTAGCGTTGTCATGTATTGTACTGATAGGCTCATTTTTGGTTCAGGGATTTTTTCAGACTCAGCGGCAGCAGAAATTGATGCTTCAGAATATGGAGCAAGGGCAGCCGTTCGCAGCGCTTGATACAGAGCCTATGGCGGAAGGAACCGCTTCCCCGGCGATACAAGAGCCGGTTCAGGTAACAGCTCCTTCTGTTCGTGAAGAGACGCCTGTTCAGGCTCAATTCGCCGGGGAAATGAATGCCGCCGGAGAAGATTCAATTCTTCAGGAATATGTAACAATACAAACTGAATTATTCACTGTTGTTTTAACAAATTCGGGCGGCGATATGATTTCCTTTAAATGGAGGGATTCGCGTAAAGAGGCGGATGATCCTGGCGCTTATGTCGATTTAATTCTTACCGGTGAAGAAAGCGCGCGCGCTTTTTCCATCGCGTTCGGCGATCATAACGCTCCTGCGGTTACTTCAATGTTTCATATAAACAGAATATCTGATTATTCTGTAGAGTTTTACCGTGATTTTTCTTCGCCTGCCGCAATCCCGGGCACAGACGGAAGATTCCGTTTATTTAAACGCTATGAATTTATTCCAAATGAATATTTGTTCAGGCTTGTTATAACTCTTGACGGCGGTCATTCTGTTTCCGGATTTAATATTGCGGGTAACGCGTATACATTGTCATTCGGACCGCAGATTGGACCGCGGTTTATCAAGCTGGATAATATTTATGATTACCGTCATTATGATATTTTTCTTAATGGTAAACGAAAGGGTGCCAAGGTAAATGATATTATTGACAGCCGTCCTTCGTGGGCAGCTATTTCGGGTAAATATTTTACTTTTATTGCAAGACCGCTTCTTGCGCAATTCAGTTTGCATTTTTCCGAAAAAGCGGAACCGGGGCTTGCTTCTGCCTCAAGATTAAATATTATTCGTCCTTCCTCGAATGTTTCAAAGATAGAGGATAGTTTTCAATTTTATCTGGGACCAAAAACACAGGATAGACTTTCCATTTATAATACAGGCGGGAATGAGTTTCTCATAAGAGACGCTTCGTTAAACGAGATCGCAAGTTCACGCGGATTTTGGGGAATTTTTTCACCGCTGGAAAGACTGTTGAAGTGGCTGCTTCTTTTCTTTTACGGAATTGTACAGAATTATGGCGTTGCAATTATACTGCTTACTTTGCTGATTAAAATCGTTTTCTTTCCGTTAACCAAGAAAGGCTCAGAAGCGACTTTAAGAATGCAGGCGTTAGCTCCAAAGATTAAAGAAATACAGGAAAAGTATAAAAATAATCCGCAGAAATTACGCACAGAGATGGGAGTTTTTTATCAACAGGAAGGATATAACCCGATGTCGGGATGTCTTCCCATGCTTTTGCAGCTTCCGATTTTTATCGCTATGTATAATCTGTTTAACAATCACTTTGATCTTAGAGGCGCGGGATTTATTCCGGGATGGATACCGGATCTTTCGCTTCCTGAGTATATCGTGCAATTTACAAATTTCAAAATGCCGATTTTCGGCTGGACTGCGTTAAGAGCGCTGCCGTTTATTTATGTCGGATCGCAGCTGCTTTACGGAAAAGTAACGCAGATGCCGGGACAGCAGTCCAACACGCAAATGAAGATGATGTTATTCGTCATGCCGATTGTTTTCTTCTTTATATTATACGATGTGCCTTCGGGGCTTTTAATTTACTGGATTTGTTCAAANCTTCTCACGCTTGTTCAGCAGCTGATTATTAATAAATATATTATTAAGAAAAAAGCGGCNCTTGCTCAGGCGGAGCTTGCAGCNCAAAAAACCCAGGAACCGAAAATAGCTCCGGGAAAAAAGAATAAGAAAAAGTTTTAATTTATAAATACCTGACCTAAAGGTCAGGTTAAGATAAGGAGTTTATATATGGAATTTGAATTTGAGGGACGCACCGAAAAAGAAGCAATCGACAGAGCCGCAGGAGAACTGGGTCTTGAAAAAGATGACTTTGATGTAGAAATTCTTGAAACCCAAAAGAGCGGATTGTTCAAAAAAGGTCTTGTGCGCATTAAAGTGCATGTTGGAAATTTTGGAACTCCGTCCAAAAAACCAGTCCGCTCTCCGGAAAGGGAATATTCAGGCGGAGGAATGGAAAGGGATCGCATCGGTGTTTCCGGCAAAAGCAGCGGAAGCAGTCAACCTGTTTTCGGCGAACCATCCCCCCAGAATGAATTTGAAGAAAAAATGATCGAGTTTACGACTGGACTTATTGAACGNATGGGTTATCCCGGCAAAGTATCAGTCTTGTTCCGTGATAATCAAAAACTTGGAATTAAAATCGATTCCAGCCACTCNTCAATTTTAATCGGAAAAAAAGGAAAGAACCTTGACGCTCTTCAATTATTGCTGAATATTTACGCGGGCAGGCTNGGAAAAGAAGATACCAGAATTATTCTTGATACAGAAAATTACAGAATTCGCCGCGAGGAATCACTTGTGCGTCTTGCCTACAATGTGGCAGAAAAAGTCCGCGAAAACCGAGGTTCTGTCCTGCTTGAGCCTATGAATCCATTTGACAGATGGCTGATCCACACCACCTTAAATGATATCGGAGATGTTGAAACAAAAAGCGAAGGTGATGGTTTATATAAGCAGGTGCGTGTTTTTTATCGCGGACTTAGATAACCTGCGCTATAGGAGATTTTAATGTTACAACGATTGGTTTTATTTACTGTTTTTACCTTTTTAACCGGTATTGTGTTTGCAGTGCCGCTTGAAAGCCTTGTTTCTCCTGCTCACGCAGTTCAACTTCGTTCCAGTGATGAGCTGATTATCGAAACCCAGCTGAGAAACCCAGCTCCAAGAATAATACCTCAGAATAATGAATTACGCCGCTTTGTAAACGGTATTAAAGATGCTCTTAATCCCGGAATGATGGTAGAAGTTATGTATTTGTATAAAAAACCGGCTTCATTTCACACTTCCGTGAATATTTGGGATGAAGCGCAGAAAATTCAAATTTTTAACCAGTTAATGGCTATCAGCAGCCTGGCAGGAACCCAATATTATTCATCAACCCGCAGTTCAATGCGTACTTTTTACGAAAGCTCCGCTGTTATTGATAATCCAACTGCCAGAAATCCGCTTCCTGATCCTGTTTTTACCCAACTTCCGCAAACGCTGACTTTATATGCTAATCAAAAAGATCTTACTTTTGGAGAGAATATCTATCGTTATGACTGTGTTAATACGCCGGAAGCCATCTTTTTTGTTCAGGAGAATGTAACGGCAATGACTTATGGAGTTATTCCGGCTATTGGTAGAGGTAATTTAAGATCAATTGTTTCTGTTATTGACTGCGGCGATTCAATATTGGTATATGCTGCCAGTATGGCGAGAGCAGCTTCCATTCCCGGGATGGGGGACAGAATTGGCAATTCTTTTAACAATCGCGCAAAAGCAGTTCTTAATTGGCTCACATTCAGATTAAATAGGGAAGTATTTGCCGGATAACAAAAAATACAATTATCCATAGCAAAAATTTACAAGTTATATTATTATTGTAGAGAACAGCTAAATTTGCCGATAATTTAATGGTTATATATAACTTAAGGATGGTTTTAAATGAGGTTATTTACCAGATCTGACTTTGACGGTCTCGCATGCGGGGCGCTTTTATCTTATTTAGGGCTTATTGATGAGTGGAAATTTGTTCATCCCAAAGATATACAGGATGGTCTGGTTGAAGCCACTGATAATGACATTTTAGCAAACATACCGTATGTTAAAGGCTGCAAACTTTGGTTCGATCATCACTCCAGTGAATCTGAGCGTCTGGGCGCTGATGCGTATTTTGAAGGCGTTTCAAAAACTGCGCCCTCCTGTGCCAGAGTAGTTTATGATTATTATGGCGGCGATGCCAAACTGGGTAAGTTCGCCGAAATGATACAGTTTGTTGATAAAGTAGATTCGGGAGATCTTACCTCTGATGAAATTCTGGAACCGAAAGGCTGGGTTCTTTTGGGATTTGTTATGGATCCGCGTACAGGGCTTGGACGTTTTCGCAATTTTACTATTAGCAATTATGATTTAATGCTGGTTCTTTCCAAAGCTTGCGCGGAAAAAACAATATATGAGATATTGCAAATGCCTGATGTTAAAGAGAGGCTTGACTTATATTATCAGCAGAAAGATCTTTTTTCCAAAATGGTTAAATTACATACGAAAGTAGTTGAGAATGCCGCGGTTATTGATCTGCGTGATGTAGAAACGATTTACGCCGGAAACAGATTTATTATTTATACGCTTTTTCCTGAGCAGAATATTTCTGTCTGGATTGTAGACGGCAGGAATAAATCAAATGTCGCAATTACTGTTGGTCACAGTATTATAAACCGCACATCAAAAGTTGACGTTGGTTCCATGCTGTTAAAATACGGCGGCGGCGGTCATAAACAGGTTGGCACTTGTCAGGTTACTTACGAAGATTCCGAAAAGGTTATTTCAGAAATTCTGGAAAAAGTTAAATAAATATTTTAACGTTTTTTTGAATAATTACACGAAAGAGCGGAATTTAACCCGAAATTAGCCGTTTTTCTGTCTTGTCAAATATTTAAACATTGTATATTATTTTAATATGCCGGAGAAAGAAACGGTTATTCTTCTATCCAAAGTATTAACTCAGGAAGGATTAAAGGGTAACAATCAAAGATATATTGATATTATTCAAGAAGAAGATATTCCTATTTTGTGTATAAATCGGGCTGTGCAAAAAAAACGTCTTATGCCATTTAAAGTTTTGTTTGATAATAACGAAAATTTTTGGCATAAAAGCGGCATTTGGGAATATTATCTTTCCGGAGAGGGCTATAATAAACTAAAAGATAAACTTCTTGTAAGACCGCCGGGGTGGGAAGCAGCTCAGAAGAAAGAAGAAAAAGAAGAAAAGCAGGAAGAAGTAATAGAAGAACTTCCATCGGCGGAAAAAGGTTTTGGCAACGAGTATAAATCCTTTGCGGATATGTCTACAGAAGAAAAAGTTGATCGTCTTAACCGTGACAAGCAGCGTTTGAATGATCTTCTTGCGCAAAGAGTAAGAGATAAAAACGTCGTAACGGAAATTCTTGTTGACACAGCGAAGGATGCGGCTCTTATTAACCATGCCGCGCTGGAAGAAGCGATTTTTCACGCTGATGACGAAGCAAAAAAATTAACACAGAGCCTTGTTGATTCCACTCACGAAATGGTAAAAAGCTCTGCGCAGCTTGTTTCCGAAAATATTTTTAACAATGAGCTTATTGATACACTTGTAAAAAAATCCAATGGTACCATTATCCAGCATATGACACGGGTATATCTTAACGGAATTTCTTTTCTTGCTTATTATAATAAACTTGTTTCTACATCAAGCGCAATTCAAAAGCTGCGCATTAAATTCCCTTCAGAGTACCGGAAATTTTATCATGACCTTCTTCCGCATATTGATCATGACGATTTGGTTCTTGAACGTGTATTTTACGGAGGGATGAGAGCAATCCCTGTAGAACTTTATTATAAGTGGGCTGTCGGTTTTTTAATTCATGATATAGGGAAAGCAAACGCCGTTGAGTATCATGAAGGAGAAGCGTCTTATGATCGCAAGATCGTAATCGATCATGTAAAGCAGGGTTACAGATCCATAATGACCAAAACAAATTATCCGATGGAAGCAAGTCTTATAACCGGTTATCATCATGAATATTACGGCAATGCTGATGGTTACGGGTATTTCCGCGCATATCTTGCGCAGTATAAAAAAGACAATCCGGCAGCGACACAGGATTACTGCATTACATACGAGCTTGAGCCGATTATGGACTACAAGGCGCTTGCGTATTTTCCAGCGAAAATTTTGGAAATTATTGATGTATATGACAGCGTAACAGATCCGCATCGTGTTTACAGAAAACCAATGACGCCGGACGAAGCCCTTGCAATGATGAAGGAAGAATTTGTTATAAAACATCATAAAATCGACGCAATTCTTTTTGATATATTCTCTTCATTTATCCAGGAAAAAGCAGCAAAAGGCAAAGTAATCGTTTAATATTATAATTAAACTACAAAATGTTTTTTTAGGAAATCGAGATCAAGCTCAGGATAAACAGGGAATCTATCCATCAATGTTTTAACTCTTGCATGAACGTCGCTCTTTACTTTTTCGTCTATGATATATTTTGCTTTGCTGTTTTTTGACGGGTCTTTTTTATCTTTTGCCTGGGTTGTGCTTTTTATTACCTTCGCAATTAATTCGCCGAGCTCTGCCATTTCCGCTTCTCCCATGCCAAGCGTAGTGACAGCTGCGGTTCCAAGCCTGATGCCTGATGTGTACCACGGGCCGTTTGGATCACGGGGAAGGCTGTTACGGTTAAGCGTTATGTGACATTCATGAAGTGCGCTTTCCGCCTGTCTGCCCGTAATGCCGGCTGAGTTTTGAACATTTACAAGTATCAGGTGATTATCTGTGCCGCCTGTAAGAACTTCAAGTCCGTGTTTTATGCATGAATCCGAAAGCGCCTTACAGTTATCTACAATTTTTTGAGCGTATTTTTTAAATTCTGGGGCTGCCGCTTCACGGAAAGCAATTGCTTTTGCCGCGATTACGTGAGGCAGAGGTCCTCCCATTGTAAGAGGACATCCTTTATCAAGCGCATCTGCAAACTCGCTTGTGCTGAGTACAAGCCCCGCTCTTGGACCTCGCAGTGTTTTATGCGTAGTTGTTGTAACAATGTGCGCCCAGGGAATGGGATCGTATTCACCTGTAAAAACTTTTCCGGCGACAAGACCGGCAAAGTGCGCCATGTCTACCATAAAAACCGCTCCAGCCTTGTCAGCTATTTCTCTCATTCTTTTAAAATTTATTTTTCTTGGGTACGCCGAATAACCGGCAAGTAAAATAAGCGGGCGCACATCAAGCGCCTGTTTTTCAATCTCATCGTAATCAAGTATTCCAGTCTCTTTGGAAACTGAATAGCCGTGAATATCAAACATCCGCCCCGATAAATTGTTTCTGTACCCGTGGGTTAAGTGTCCGCCTGAGTAGTAATCAAGTCCCAAAAGACGCTGATTACCAAAAGCTGTTCTAAGTTCTTTCCACTGCTCGTCGCTTAATTTATAAAGGTTTGTTTCGCCCAATTTTTCCAGCGCCGGATTTTCTATCCTTGTGCTTAAAATAGCCCAATACGCAAGAAGGTTAGCGTCCGCTCCGCAGTGCGCCTGTACATTAGCGTACTGGGCGCCGAATAATTTGCACGCTTCCTGCGCAGCAAGAGTTTCGATCGCGTCCACATTGTCGTTACCTGCGTAAAAACGGTGGAACGGCACACCCTCGGCATATTTATCCGTTAATAAGTTCCCCATCGCAAGCTGTACTGCCATAGAGCAATAGTTTTCGCTTGCGATTAATTTTACCCGTGTTCTCTGGTTTTCCAGTTCCTTTACTATGGAAGAGGCGATTTCCGGCGTTACTTTGGAAATCTCCGTTAACCCGCAAATATATGAAAGCAGGTTTGTATCAATTTTATCCTGTGAGACAGCGGCAAGATAAGCCGCAACCGGGTTTTTGTTGTTCATGGAAAGAGCTTAACATTTTTTTATTTTTTTTTAAAGAGGTGTTTTGGAATGTTCTCAAACAAATGGGTTTTACTGCTCTTCGATCAGATTTATTATTGTTATGTGCATGCGTTTTTTTATGCTGATAAGTGAATTAATCGATTTGTTTTCATTAATTCTGCTCGTTTTTACTATCCTCTCCGGTAAAAAAAGTCCAGCGCTACTTTAATAAAAATTGAATAATTGCTATGCTTTCTTTAAGGAGCAATTTATGGCACAAAAAATCCCGGTTGGAATTCTGGGCGCTACAGGCATGGTTGGGCAGCAGTATATTTCCCTTCTCAATGATCACCCTTGGTTTGAGGTTCGTTATGTATCGGCATCTCCGCGGAGCGCAGGTAAAAAATACTCTGAGGCAGTCTCCGGAAGATGGCAATTGACAAGAACTTACGCCCCTCATGTCGGCGAAATAATGGTACAAGACGCCAATGATGTAAGCTGCGCTGTTGAGGCTTTTAAGAAAGGCGAATGTTCATTTGTATTCTCCGCTCTGGAAATGAGTAAAGACGAAACTAAGGCTCTGGAAGAAGCGTACGCGGCGGCGGGAATTCCCGTAATCTCTAACGCGTCGGCTCACCGCTGGACAAACGATGTGCCGGTTCTAATCGCCGAGGTCAATCCGGATCATACGGATATTATCCCCATTCAGAAAAAATCGCGCGGCTGGGACAGAGGCTTTATTGCAGTAAAACCCAACTGCTCGATTCAAAGTTATATGAAACCCCTTCACGCTCTCGCGCAGGCAGGGTATCCGGCGAAAAGGATTTTTGTCACCACGATGCAGGCAGTTTCGGGTGCAGGCTATCCCGGCGTACCAAGTTTGGATATGATTGACAATATCGTTCCTTATATCGGCGGCGAAGAAGAAAAGTCCGAAAAAGAGCCGCTCAAGGTTTTTGGTTCGATTGATAACGGTGTGATTAAAAATGCCGAGTTCCCGAAAATTTCGGCGCACTGTAACCGTGTGCCTGTTATTGACGGACATGTGGCTTGCATTTCGCTTGAGTTTGCGGACAAGAAGCCTTCCTCCATGGAAGAGATAAAGAAAATCTGGGCAGCATACAAAGGATTACCGCAGGAAGTCGATCTTCCTTTTGCGCCGAAGCAGCCGATTATCTACCGTGAAGAAGACAACCGTCCTCAGCCGCGCAAGGATCGCGATGCCGACAAGGCGATGGCAGTAAGTATCGGACGTCTTCGTCCCTGTAATTTGTTTGATATCCGTTTTGTAGCTCTTTCGCATAACACTGTGCGCGGCGCTGCGGGCGGCGGTATATTAAACGCGGAGCTGTTAAAGCACAAAGGGTTTTTAAATTAGAAATGAGTGATAAGTATTTTCCGTTGGACAAAGCAGCACTGGAAAAAATTGCGCAGAAGTATCCTACGCCGTTTTATATTTATGACGAGAAGGCAATTATCGAAAATGTCCGCAGTATAAAAGCGGCGTTTTCGGTTTTTCCTTCTTATAAAAGTCATTTTGCTGTAAAGGCGCTTCCCAATCCGTATATTCTAAAACTTCTCGCGGCGCAGGGTATAGGCGCTGACTGTTCAAGCCTGCCTGAGCTTATGTTAGCTGAAATGTCAGGCATGAAAGGCGAAGACATTATGCTNACTTCTAACGAAACTCCTACCAAAGAATATAATGCCGCAAAAAAAATGGGAGCNGTTATTAATCTTGATGATTTTACGCATATCGAGTTTCTGGAACGAACGGCAGGCTTGCCTGATTTAATTTCCATGCGCTACAATCCAGGCCCGCTCAAGGAAGGAAACGCCATTATCGGCAAACCGGAAGAAGCAAAGTACGGCTTTACNCGCGANCAATTAATANAAGGCTATGCTCTTCTTAAGCAAAAAGGCGTAAANCGTTTTGCTCTGCACACAATGGTAGCGAGCAATGAACTTTCTATCCCTTATCATATCGAGACTGCGAAAATGCTCTTTGAGCTTGCCGTAGAAATATTCAGCAAGACTGGAGTTCGTGTTGAATTTATAAATCTTGGCGGCGGTGTAGGTATTCCTTACAAGCTCGATCAAACCGCTGTCGATTACAAGAAACTTACAGATGGAATAAAAAAAGCCTATGACGAGATTCTTGTTCCGGCGAAACTTGATCCAATGGAAATCCGCACCGAGTGGGGCAGGGTAATAACCGGTCCTTACGGCTGGCTTGTTTCCCGCGCGGTTCACAGAAAAGAAATATACCGAAAATATATTGCGCTCGATTCATGCATGGCGGATTTAATGCGTCCCGCGCTTTACGGTTCGTATCATCACATAACAATTCCCGGCAAGGAAAACGCGCCGTTAAACGAAACTTACGATGTAGTCGGCAGCCTATGCGAAAA